>OATY01000009.1_pt1 | contig 242936 bp, 209 predicted proteins | sample 1476101 | NCBI WGS metagenome assembly OATY01 (sample SAMEA2579994, study PRJEB22360) | human gut metagenome
GCTGAAGAAAACACGCTTCACGCCCACGCGGTCGGCCAGCCAGCCACTGGCGGGTAACATCACCGCCACAGTGAGCACATAGGCCACCACCACTGACTGCATGCGCAGCGGGCTTTCCCCAAGGCTTGCGGCCATTGCGGGCAACGCCGTATTGACGATGGTGGTATCCAGCGTTTGCATGAAGAAGCCAAAAGCGACAATCCATAGCTGCCAGCGGACCGAGGCGGATTGTTCAGGCATGGGGTAGCGCTCCGTTCATTGAATGTGTGAGTGCAATAAACCATAACCCCCTCCCAACCTCCCCCTTTGCAGGGGGAGGGGCCGAGAGCACTTGGCTGTGACACAAGTGCTCGGTCAGTTCCCTCCCCTGAGAAGGGGAGGGCTAGGGTGGGGTCTATCTCGGCAGCGGTTTTAGCGTTTTAACTTTGCTAAAGCGGCTGCGTAGTCGGTCAAAATAGAGATACACCACCGGCGTGGTGTAGAGCGTTAGTAACTGGCTCATCACCAAACCACCGGCAATCGTGATACCTAAAGGCTGACGCAGTTCTGCGCCGTCGCCGCTGCTAAACGCCAGAGGCAATGCGCCAAACAGCGCCGCCATGGTGGTCATCATAATCGGGCGGAAACGCAGCAGACAGGCTTGGAATATCGCATCGCGCGGGCTCATGCCGCCGTTACGTTCGGCCTCTAGCGCAAAATCGACCATCATAATGGCGTTCTTCTTCACTATCCCTATCAGCAGCATGATGCCGATTAGCGCAATCAGGCTGAAAGGTGCGCCAAACATCTCTAACGCCAACAGCGCACCCACGCCTGCCGACGGCAGGGTAGACAGAATCGTCAGCGGATGCACGTAGCTTTCATAGAGAACACCCAGCACGATATACACCGTCGCAATGGCGGCCAGAATCAAAATGATCTGCGAGTTTTGGGTATCTTGGAAAACCTGCGCAGTACCCGCGAAGCTACCACGTACCGTATTTGGTACGCCCAGTGCGGTCATGGTGCGTTCAATCGCAGCAGAAGCATCTGACAGCGCGCCCCCTTCCGGCAGGTTGAAGGAGATAGTCGATGCGGCGGTTAACCCCTGATGATTGACCGACAGCGGCGCGTTGGCAGGCTGCCATTTTGCAAAATAGGAAAGCGGAATCGCTTTGCCGTCGCTGTTAATCACAAACATTTTATCCAGCGAACTTTCATCCTGCGTATACTCCGGCGCCACTTCCATCACCACGTGATACTGATTCAGCGGCTGATAGATAGTTGAAATCTGCCGTTGACCGAAGGCGTTATTGAGCAAGGCGTTAGCATCAGCCACGTTAATGCCCAAGCGCGCCATACTTTCGCGGTCATAGGTCAGCGCCAGCTCCGAGCCTTTATCCTGCTGATCGGAACTGACATCGGCCAGTTCAGGAAGCTTGGCAAAGGCCGCACGAATTTTAGGCTCCCATTTACGCAGCTCGGAAAGATCGTCCGAGAGCAGCGTGTACTGGTAGCTGGCGTTGCCTTGACGACCGCCAACGCGAATATCTTGTACTGCCATCAGGAACAAATTCGCCCCTGGTTCTTTGGCCAGCTTGCCGCGCAGACGTGCAATTACGTGCTGAGCATCGTCTTTGCGCTCACCTAACGGTTTCAACGAGATAAACATCATGCCGCTGTTAACGTTCGAGCCACCGGTGAAGCCGGTCACGTTATCCACATCGGGATCGCTGCGCACAATTTTCATGAAGTCTTGCAGCTTGCCTCGCATTGCCTGAAACGAGATGCTCTGGTCGGCTTGAATGAAGCCCATCAGGCGTCCGGTGTCCTGTTCAGGGAAGAAGGTTTTGGGAATAGAGATATACAGCCAGATATTTAGGCCGATGGTGGCGATTAGGACCAGCAACACCCAGCGCGCATGGTTTAATACCCAGCCCAAACTCTTGCCGTAGCCTTGCTGCATTTTCAGCAACAGCTTACCAAAGCCGCGGATCCGTTCCTGATGGCGTGACGGACGCTTCTTAAGCAGGTGCGCGCACATCATTGGTGTGAGGGTGAGTGAAATCACCAGCGATATACCGATAGCCACCGAAAGCGTGACCGAAAACTCACGGAACAAACGCCCCGGCAAACCGCTCATCAACAGCAGCGGAATAAACACCGCCACCAGAGACAGGCTCATGGAGAGCACGGTGAATCCCACTTCGCGCGCACCAATCAGCGCCGCTTTTTTCGGTTCCATGCCCGCTTCCACGTGGCGTGAAATATTCTCCAGTACCACAATGGCGTCATCGACCACAAATCCGGTCGCGATGGTCAGCGCCATCAGCGAAAGGTTATTCAGGCTAAAGTCGCACAGGTACATAGCGGCAAAGGTGCCGATAAGCGAAACCGGCACGGCGACGGCGGGGATTAGCGTAGCTCGGCCAGAGCGCAAGAACAGGAATACCACCATGATCACCAAGCCCACGGCGATAGACAGCGAGCTTTCTACTTCGTCGAGCGAAGCTCGGATGGTCGGTGATCGATCCTGAGCAACTTGCAGATCGATAGAGGCGGGGATCAGCGCTTTAAACTCGGGGATCTCCGCGCGAATACGATCGACGGTTTCGATAATGTTAGCGTCGGCGCTGCGGCGGATCATGATCAAAATGGCGGGCTTGGCGTCAGTCATCCCCGCGTTACGCACGTCTTCTACCGAATCTTTAACGTTGGCGACGTCGCTGAGTCGCACCGCAGAACCGTTGTTGTAATGAATGATTAAGGGCTGATAGTCCTGCGCGGTTTTGATTTCATCGTTGGTTTGCACCTGCCAGCGTTGATTTTGTGCGTCAACAGCCCCTTGAGGGCGACGCACGTTCGCGTTGGCAATGGAGGTACGCACGCTATCGAGTGAAACGCCCTGATTAAACAGCGCTTCAGGATTGAGCTCGACGCGCACCGCAGGCAAAGAACTCCCGCCAACCGAAACGTCGCCCACGCCGTCTACCTGCGCGATTTTTTGCGCCAGCTGAGTGGAGGCGATGTCGTAAAGCTTCGCTTGGTCATAGGTGTCTGATGTCAGCGTCATGATCATAATCGGCGCATCAGACGGGTTGGCTTTGCGATAGCTTGGGCGACTCGGCATGCCAGACGGCAGCAGGCTTTGTGCCGCATTAATCGCGGCCTGCACGTCGCGTGCGGCGCCGTTGATATCACGGTTAAAATCAAACTGAATGATGATACGGGTGCTGCCGAGCGAGCTGGATGAGGTCATCTCGCTGATTCCGGCAATACGGCCTAACGCACGCTCCAGCGGTGTCGCCACCGATGACGCCATGGTTTCAGGCGAGGCGCCCGGCAGAGAGGCGCTCACCATAATGACCGGATAATCCACCTGCGGAAGCGGCGCGACGGGCAATAGCCTAAAGCCCAGAATACCGCACAGCGTAATGGCCAGCGTCAGCAGCGTGGTGGCGACTGGCCGGTTGATGAACAGGGCGAAGAAGCCTTTCGACGGAGAGAACTTCACTGGACGTTCTCCTGCGGATCTTTAGTCGGATGCGTGTTTCGCGAAACCTTATCAAACAGCAGATAAATCACCGGCGTGGTGAACAGCGTCAGAATTTGGCTCATGATCAAACCGCCGACCATGCAAATCCCCAGCGGCTGGCGCAGTTCGGCCCCTACGCCGGTGCTGAGCATCAGCGGCAGAGCACCCAACAACGCCGCCAGCGTGGTCATAAGAATTGGGCGGAAACGCAGCAAACAGGCTTGATAAATGGCGTCATACGGCGCCATTCCTTGCTCACGCTCGGCGGCAAGGGCGAAGTCGATCATCATGATGGCGTTTTTCTTCACGATACCAATCAGCAAAATGATGCCGATAATGGCAATCACGTCGAGCTCGCTGCCCGCCATAATCAGCGCCAATAATGCGCCCACGCCAGCGGTCGGCAGCGTCGACAGGATGGTGACTGGATGAATAAAGCTTTCATACAGCACGCCCAGAACGATATACATCGCGACAATCGCCGCCACGATAAGCCACAGCGTGTTGCCCAGCGCCGATTCAAACGCGAGCGTTGCGCCTTGGAAATTCGTGGTGATATCAATCGGCATATTGAGCTGCTGCTCGGTGCTGGTGATGGTTTTCATCGCCTGCTCGAGTGAGTATCCGTCGGTAACGTTGAACGACACCGTGGTGGATGGGAACTGGTCGAGATGGTTAATCGACAGCGGCCCAAAGCGTTCCTCAATAGTCGCAATTGCGTTCAACGGTACGTTTTTGCCATCGCTGCTGGTGAGATACACGTCGTTAAAGGCGGCTAAACCCGTGTTGTGATCCTGATTATGCTCCATCACCACGCGATACTGGTTGGCTTGAGTATAAATCGTGGAGATCAACCGTTGGCCAAAGGCGTTATACAGCGCGTTATCCACATCGGCCATGGTAATGCCTAAGCGGCTGGCGGTGTCGCGGTTAACATTCACAAAGGCCACTAATCCCTGATCCTGCCAGTCACTGCTCACGTCTTTCAGCATCGGTGATTTTTGCAGTTCACCCACCAGCTTCGGTACCCACGTGCTCAATTCGTCCAGCGACATGGCCTGCAAAGTGAACTGGTACTGTGTACGGCTCACCTGCGTATCAATGGTCAGATCCTGAACCGGTTGCAGATAAAGCTGGATACCGGGGATCTTGTCGGCCATTTTTTGCAGACGCGGGATGATCTGCTGAACGCGATCTTTACGTTCGTCCAGCGGTTTGAGATTGATCTGTAATCGTCCGCTGTTTAGCGTGGCGTTGGTGCCATCCACGCCGATAAATGAGCTCAGGCTCGCGACGTCCGGATCTTTAAGAATTTCAGCCGCCAGCGTTTGCTGACGCTGCGCCATTTCGCTAAAGGAAACCGACTGCGGTGCCTGAACGGTGCCTTGAATCAGACCGTTATCCTGAATCGGGAAGAAGCCTTTAGGAATGAAAATATACAGCAGAACGGTCAGCACCAGCGTGCTCAGCGCCACGCTCAGCGTGAGCATCGGGTGATTCAATACGACTTTGAGCCATTCGCCATATTTGGCGATGACGCGTTCGAAGAAACGCTCGCTGGCACGCGAGAAGCGGTTTTGTTTGCGCAGCGATTCATGGCTGAGCATACGTGCGCACATCATTGGCGTTAGGGTTAACGACACCACCGCCGAAATCAGGATCGCCACCGCCAAGGTGACTGCAAATTCGCGGAACAGCCGCCCGATAATATCGCCCATAAACAGCAGTGGGATCAGCACTGCAATCAGAGAGAATGTCAGAGAAATAATGGTGAAACCAATTTCTCCCGCGCCTTTCAACGCGGCATCCAGCGGTTTTTCGCCTTTTTCGATATAGCGCGAGATGTTTTCGATCACCACGATGGCGTCATCGACCACGAAACCGGTGGCAATAGTCAGCGCCATCAAGGTGAGGTTGTTAATCGAAAAATCGAGGAAATACATAACGGCGAACGTACCCACCAGCGACAACGGCACCGCCACGCTAGGAATGATCGTGGCGGGAACATTGCGTAAGAACAGGTAAATCACCATCACCACCAGCGCAATCGCCAGCAGCAGTTCGGTCTGAACATCGCTGACCGACGCGCGAATGGTTTCGGTGCGGTCAGTCAGCACCGTCATTTTTACTGATTTGGGCAGACTTTCTGTCAGCTGTGGCAGCAGTGACTGGATGCTGTCGGCCGTGGTAATAACGTTCGCACCCGGCTGGCGCTGAACGTTTAAAATGATGGCGGGTTTGGTGTTAGCCCACGCGGCCAGTTTGGTATTTTCTGCCGCCTGTTCGATGGTTGCCACGTCGCTTAAACGAACCGGCGCACCGTTGGCATAGGCGACGATCAGATCGCGATAGTCTTCTGCCGACTTCATTTGGTCGTTGGCAGACAGCGTAACCGAGCGCGTTGGGCCGTCAAAGCTCCCCTTCGCCGAGTTAACGTTGGCGTTAACGATAGCGGTGCGGATGGTTTCACTGTCTAAACCATAGGCAGCAACCGCCGGTGCGTTCAAACGCACGCGCACAGCAGGACGCTGACCGCCTGAAATCGTCACCAGACCCACGCCGCTAACCTGCGAGATTTTCTGTGAAATACGAGTTTCCACCATATCTTCAACCTGCGTCATCGCCACGGCATCCGAGGTGACGGCGATGGTCATGATCGGTGGATCGGCAGGGTTAACCTTGCTGTAAATTGGCGGATAGGGCAGGTCGGTCGGCAGCAAATTGGTGGCAGCGTTAATTGCAGCCTGAACCTCTTGCTCCGCGACGTCGAGCGGCAGCGTTAGCTGAAATTGTAAAGTAATTACCGATGCGCCACCGGAGCTTTGTGACGACATCTGTTTTAAGCCCGACATCTGGCCGAACTGACGTTCTAGCGGTGCGGTAATCGCAGACGTGGTGACGTCAGGGCTCGCGCCCGGATAAAGCGTCACCACCTGAATCGTTGGGTAATCCACCTCTGGCAACGCGGAAACCGACAGTGAGCGATAACCGACGATACCGGCCAGCAGAATAGCCACCATCAGCAGCGTGGTGGCTACTGGGCGCAGAATAAACAGGCGAGAAGGCCCACCGGCGGCGGGCGTTTCGTTTTTAGGCTCTTCAGAACCGACAGGCGTGTGTTGCATTATGACTTGTCCTGTTTACCAGCGTTCTGCTTATCTGTATTTGGCTTAGCGGGAACATCTTTGCCTGCTTGTGCCTGAGTCTGTGCGGCATTTTCGCTATGCGGGGCAATCACTTCGACGGTTGCGCCTTCGGTTAACTGATCGATACCGTCAGTCACCACGCGCTCACCCGCAGAGAGTCCACCGGTAATAACCACGTCAGAGGCATCGCGGGTTCCCACAGATACGGCGTGCTTACTCACCTGATTTTTATCATTTAATACCCAGACGAAGTTACCTTCGTTCCCCATTTGAACCGCGGCCGCAGGCGCCACCACTGCGTCGCTTTGGGTGGATACTTTCAGGCGCACGTTAACAAACTGATTGGGGAATAAGGTGTCGTCTTGGTTATCAAAACGCGCCTTAATTTTGATGGTGCCGGTGCTGGTATCGATCTGGTTATCCATGCTCAGCAAGGTGCCGGTGGTGAGTAAGTGCTGATTGGAGCGATCCCACGCTTCCACTTCTAACTTGCCATTTGCTTTTTGTGCCTGCTGAATGCTGGCAATATTCGCTTCTGGCAGTGTGAAGACCACGTCAATCGGATGGGTTTGGGTTAACACCACTAAACCGGTGGTATCACCGCTGGTGATATAGTTGCCTTCATCAACCAGCTTCAACCCCACGCGACCATCAATAGGCGCGGTGATACGGCTGTAGGTCAACTGAAGCTTGGCGCTGTCAACGGCACCCTGATCGGCCACGATGCTGCCCTGCGTTTGCGTCACCAGAGAGGCCTGTGTATCTAGCTCTTGCTTAGAAACCATATTGGTTTTGCTAAGCTGTTGATAACGCGCTAAGTCGCGACGCGCATTGGCTAAAATGGCCTGATCTTTGGCCAATTGTCCTTGGGCTTGCGCCAGTTGAACTTGGAAAGGGCGTGGGTCGATCTCGGCCAGCAAATCACCGGCTTTGACCTGTTGGCCTTCGGTGAAGTGAATTTTCATCAGTTGACCGTCGACGCGGCTGCGCACGGTAACCGTATTGGCTGCCGTGACTGTTCCCAAACCAGTGAGATAGTTAGGCACGTTAGATATGCGTGTTTCTGCCGCCTGAACCGGAGCCAATATGCCACTGCCGCCACGACGACCGCCGGCTTTGCCACCTGCTTTCCCTTTTTGTGCCTGTTCTGCGCCAACTGTGGGCGCTTCGGCGCCGCTGCTGGTATAACGCCAAACAATGACGCCAGCGACAACAAGAACGGCGATAGCCCACCAAAGGCGTTTACGGGAGGTCGGTTTATTGAAAGCACTCATTGCAGACTGAATTCTCCAGAGAAATATCCCCGCCGCAGCGGGAATATAAAAATTGGACTTAGTGGCCCAATCACAAACAAATTAGTGACTCGTGTCAGTTTACTATTCTAGGCCGTCAGCTTTATCTAAAAATGAAGGAAATGTGGAAGATAAGTCAGATAGGGTAAGACCTTTCTGGATTTAGCCTAAATTGTCTATCCCCTATACGAATAATTAGTGCTAATAGTATTCGTTATCAGCGTTGTTTTCTCAAATCTCAACACAGGAGCCAATAATGAATTTACGTGAGCTAGGACGTTCTGGTATTCGAGTTCCGACCATTACCTTCGGGGGGAACGTATTTGGTTGGACCGTGGATCAGGCAACTTCGTTTAGCCTGCTAGACGCATTGCTAGACCACCAACTGAACTTCATTGATACCGCCGACGTTTACTCTGCGTGGGTGCCAGGAAATTTCGGCGGTGAGTCTGAAACTATTATCGGCAACTGGCTGCAAAAAAGCGGCAAGCGTGACCAAATTATTCTGGCTACCAAGGTGGGTAAACCGATGGGGCCACAGCTGAAAGGGCTATCGGCACGTTATATCCGCGAGGCGGTGGAAGCCTCTCTGCGCCGCTTGAAAACCGACTATATCGATCTCTATCAAGCGCATGATGACGACCAAAATACGCCGTTGGCAGAAACGATGAGTGCTTTTGATGCGTTGATCAAAGAGGGCAAGGTGCGTGCGATTGGGGCGTCGAACTACAGTGCGGAACGCTTGGCTAAAGCATTGGATGTGAGTGCGAAGCTGGGCTTGGCGCGCTATGAAACCATTCAACCCGAATACAACTTATACGACCGCCATGATTTCGAAGTTGAGCTGGCACCGCTGGTACAAAAAGAAGGTCTGGGCGTGATTAACTATTACGCGCTGGCCAGCGGGTTCCTCTCGGGAAAATATCGCAGCGCCGAAGATGCACACAAAAGCGCACGTGGTAACGGAATTGTGGAGAAGTATCTCAATAGTCGCGGGTTGGGGATTCTGGATGCGCTTGAGCAGGTGGCCCATGAGGTCAGTGCCTCGCCGGTGGCGGTGGCGCTAGCATGGCAAATCGCTCAACCGGGAATTACTTCGCCAATTGCGAGCGCAACGTCATTAAAACAGCTGAACGAACTCGCGGTGGCGGCTAATCTTAGCTTGAGTACGGAACAGGTTAGGGTGATTACCGATGCCAGCGCCTACTAAACAAACGTTCAGTTAATGAGCGCTTGAGGCTATAACCGGCGCGGTTCTCTCACAGTGTGAACTAAGTCAGTGACAGCACTGTTTTTTTCATACAAGATGCAGTAACCCCTTCTCAATACAGGTGCCATAGTATGTTGAATGTAAATGAGTATTTTGCTGGTAAAGTGAAGTCGATTGGTTTTGACAGTGGCAGCATTGGGCGTCAGAGCATTGGCGTAATGGACGCAGGGGAATACACCTTCTCAACCGATAAGCCGGAAGAGATGACGGTGATTACAGGTGCATTGCGTGTGTTAATTCCGGGTGCGCCTGATTGGCAGGTGTTCTCATCAGGTGAAACGTTCTTTGTTCCAGGGCATAGCGAGTTTAACTTGCAGGTTGCGGAACCCACTTCGTATCTGTGCAAATATCTGAGCTAAGTTCTCTTAGTCTCAAACAAACGGGCTGAAGTTTAACTTCAGCCCGTTTTTGTAGGTGCGATTTATTGGTACTGCTTATTTTTCTGATTCGCCGCCGAGCGCTTCAATAATATTTTTGATTAACGCAGCCAGTTCGCTGGTCATCAAAATGAAATCGGCATCGAAACGTTGTGCATAATCATCGCGGTCGATGTCTTCGTTTTGATCGCGAATCGTTTCAGAGAACTTCAAACGTTTCAGCGAACCATCGTCGGACAGCACCAGCTGAATGCGTTCCTGCCAGTCCAGCGCCAGCTTGGTCACCAGTTTGCCCGCTTCAATGTGAACGGCAATTTCGTCAGAAACCAGATCCTGTTTTTTGCAGCGGATCACGCCGCCTTCTTCCAGAATCGCTTTCAGTTCGGCTTCGTCTTGCAGGGCAAAACCCGCTGGAACTTCGCCTGAACGGACCCATTCGGTCATCGTCAGCTCAATAGGGCTTTCCATGGTTAATGGCACAACCGGCAGCGAGCCAATGCTTTTACGCAACAGCGCTAAGGTGTCTTCTGCTTTTTTCGGGCTGGCGGCATCGACCATGATCAGACCATTCGCCATATCAATCCACAGCCAAGTTTGGCTGAAGCGGCTGAAGGCGCGCGGCAGTAGCGTGTGCAGCACTTCGTCTTTTAACGAATCTTTTTCAGTTTTCTTAAGCTTGCGGCCTTGCTCGCCTTCCAGCTTTTCAATTTTAGCCTGTAGCGCCTGTTTCAAAACCGGCGATGGCAAGATTTTTTCTTCTTTACGTGCACACAACAGGATTTGGTCGTTGACGTAGTGAGTCAGCGCGTCGCTGTGGGAACCCATCGGAGAGACCCAGCCCGTTTTCGCCATATCCTGACTACCGCACGGCGTAAAGGCCATAGAGCCCAGCATTTTCTCAACTTCATCTGGCACCAGATGAACATCGCGGCTCAGACGGTAAACCAATAAATTCTTAAACCATAGCATTAGCGTTGTCCCTGATCGTGACGCATCGCGCGCCATGTTTTATACCCTTCATACTTGAAGTTGCCTCTATGTTGGCTGCGCTCCCTTGCCGCCTTAATGCAACTCCCATTATTTGGGGTATGGCAATGTGTTAAACAGGCCGCATGATAACGAATAAAGAAGGGCGACTGTAGTATTAATTGCCCGAGAAATTTTGCACACTAGCTCGACTCAGTATTCGTCTGCTTAGGGGGCTATGTGCGTATTGGTATAGATTTAGGCGGTACTAAAATTGAAGTTATCGCCTTGGAAAACAACGGTCAGGAGCTGTTTCGGCATCGTATTGCTACCCCACGCGATGACTACGCAAAAACCGTTGAGGCGATTGCGGGGCTGGTGGAGTTAGCCGAAAAGCAAACGGGTCAGCAAGGAAGCGTTGGTGTGGGGATCCCTGGCACATTATCGCCTTTTACTGGACTGGTGAAAAATGCGAATTCCACCTGGCTGAACGGTCAGCCATTAGACAAAGATCTTGCCAAGCGTCTGTCGCGTGAGGTTCGTTTAGCCAATGACGCCAACTGTCTTGCCGTTTCAGAAGCCACCGACGGTGCGGCGGCTGGGGCACATCTGGTGTTTGCGGTGATTATTGGCACCGGCTGTGGCTCAGGTATCGCAATCGATGGGCGGGTACATGCGGGCAGAAACGGTATTGCGGGCGAGTGGGGACATAATCCCTTGCCTTGGCTCAATGACGACGAGTGGCAGTATCAGAAAGAGGTTCCCTGCTACTGTGGGAAATCAGGCTGTATTGAAACCTTTATCTCGGGCACCGGTTTTGAAACAGACTACCAGCGCTTAGGTGGTCAGCCGCTAGCGGGCGCTGAAATTATGGCGTTATCTCGTCAAGGCGATAGGCTGGCTGAACGCGCGATTACTCACTATGAACAGCGACTGGCAAAATCGTTAGCCCACGTAATTAACATCATCGATCCTGACGTGGTGGTGCTTGGTGGCGGGATGAGTAATGTGGATCGGTTATATACCACGGTGCCGCCGCTGATCTCAACGTGGGTATTCGGACGGGAATGCGAAACGCCGGTGCGTAAAGCTAAACACGGTGACTCCAGCGGCGTGCGCGGTGCTGCGTGGCTGTGGCCGCTTTAAGGCCAAAAAAATCCCGACTTTCTCTTGATGAAAAAGTCGGGAAGATTCATTTCTGATGCGAGAAACTTACTTTGGCTCTACCGCGCTGCCGCTAGGCACCGTGCCCGCTCGATTGCTATTCAAACGTTGGATTGCCGGTAGCGCCAGCGCGGCGATTAAGCCACAGGCCGCGGCAGCCGAAAGCCACATTCCCGGCATCGCTTTATCACCGGTGGCGTGGATCAGATAGCTGGAGATGGCCGGTGTAAATCCACCAAAAATCGCCGTTGCCAAGCTATAAGCCATGGAAAAGCCCGAAGCGCGCACTTCTGCTGGCATGATTTCGGTTAGGCATACCACCATCGCACCGTTATAGCTGGCATACATAAACGACAGCCACAGCTCCACCTCAATCAAATGCGCAAAGCTGGGATGTGCTACCAGCCAGTTCAAGGATGGATAAGACGTCAGCAGCATCAACGCGCTAAACAGCAACAGCAAAGGCCGACGCCCCACTTTGTCTGACAGAGCGCCCATCACCGGTAGCCAGAATAGGTTTGAAATCCCCACTAATAGCGTGACCAAAAAGCTTTGCTGGGCGGTGAACTGCAGCACCGTTTTACCATAGGTTGGCGTGAACGCCGTGATGAGATAGAACGACACCGTGGTGGTCACCACCATAAACATACCCACCAGAACCAACTGCCAGTTACTGGCAACCGAACGGGTAATTTCGCTCATGCTTGGACGATGTTTGCGTTGGTTAAACGCCTCAGTTTCTTCCAACATACGGCGGATATAAAACAAGAAAGGCACAATCAGGCAGCCCACGATAAACGGAATGCGCCAACCCCAATCCGTCATCACGCTCTTGCCAAGATACTGATTCAACCCCACGCCCAGCAGCGCCGCAAAGATAACGGCAATTTGTTGGCTGCCGGATTGCCAGCTAACGTAAAACCCTTTGCGATCTTTCGGGGCAATCTCCGACAGATAGACTGACACACCACCCAGTTCCACACCCGCTGAAAACCCTTGTAGCAGGCGACCCGCCAGAATCAGCAGGGGCGCAGCCATGCCAATGCTGTGGTACGACGGCGTACAGGCGATGGTTAATGTTCCCAGCGCCATCAGGCCCAAGGTAATCAATAAACCTCGGCGGCGACCGTGATGGTCAATATAGGCACCCAGCACAATTGCGCCTAATGGCCGCATTAAGAAGCCTGCGCCGAACGTCATCAGCGTTAGCATGAGAGAGGCAAAAGGGCTTTGAGTGGGGAAAAAGGTTTCGGCTATCGCGCTGGCGTAATAGCCAAACACCATAAAATCATACATCTCGAGAAAGTTACCGCTTGTGACGCGGAACACGGTTCGGGCGTTAGCCTGAGAGGGCTTTGAGGCAGATGAAGTCATGTGTTACTTCCTATGTTTTTATTTGTATTTTTTTTTTACAAGTTAATGACAACTGAAAGTGTGATGTTGGTAGGTGTTTCTTTTTTGTGCATAAAAACCAATGTAACGATCTGTAAAATAAGTTGCTTATTTTTTCATCAAACTCGGTAACGCGGCGCGAATCACAGAAGTGAAAATCCGCAGTTGGCAATTTGGTTTATTTTGACAATACTGTTTATGGATACAGTATTTCACTTGGCAATGAGAGAGGGCGTTACAATGGAAATGATTGTAGAACAGCGCGCCGAGCGCATTTTCGCCGGTATTCGCATGGTTGGGCCGTTAGACCAAAATGTGGGTGTCGGTTTTCAGAAACTATATCAATGGATTGACAATAATAAGGTGGATGAAAACGGTGACTGGATTGCGATCTATTACGACAATCCAGAAGAAGTTCCACCGGAAGAGATGCGCGTTGATACCGCGATAACCGTCGAGCCTGATTTTGTGTTATCTGCCAATAGCGAAGGGGTTCGCATTGATACCTTGAAAGGCGGCTTATATGCGGTGGCGCAGGCGCACGTTGAGGACGGTGATTTTGGCCGCCCGTGGATGGAGTTTTTCAACGAAGTCCTGCCGCGAAGCGGCTATGTGCCCATTAATGCGCCGTGTTTTGAAAAATACCACAACGATGGCACCGAAAGCGGCATCTGGGATTTTGAAATGTGTGTGCCTGTTCAGAAAGCGTAAGTAGAGGGCGTGGTATATTTACCTCATGACGGCTGGGGAAATATGGGTGAGGGAATACGGGATGATGTGCATGTGTGAAGTGATATGTCGCTAACGGATCATCCGTTTTTCACCGAGTTATTAAGCGGGCTGGTTTTGAATCCTCAGCAGCTTAAACACACTTATTTTGCTCAGCGTTCGCATGATAACCAAGGCCATGCGTCAGGCCATGGCCTTGGTGTTAAATTCCCGCGCCTTGAGATTGTTTTGCGTGGCAGCTATACGGCAGAAAAGCCTGCGGGTACGAGCATTACGTTGGCTCACGGCGATGCGCTGTATATTCCTGCATTTGCGAGCAGTCAGCCGACGTGGGACAAGGATGTGTTATTGCTCAGCGTGCTGTTTGCGCCGTCGTACATTGGGTTTCATTTCTTTGATAAACGCGCTGCGACGGCGGGTTTTCATCGTTTAAGAACGCTGGAAATAACCCAACAAAATGCCGAAGAGATCGAGCATATTTTACAGGCGCTAAACGCGTTGGCGGCAAGAACGGCAGATCCCGATATTGGGCGTTATTTAGTGCTGAGTTTGCTGCATGTTTGCCGCCATCAACTGGCCTTACCGCTGGCAAATAAAATGCAGCGTGGGGCTTTTTTATATAAAAGCATCTGTATCTACGTTCAGGATAATTTTTCCAATGCGCTAACCCGCGAAAATACCGCCGCTATGTTCAATATCAGCGCTAATCATCTGTCTCGTATTTTTCAGCAAGAGGGAAGTATGAGCTTTATTGATTATCTGCATTGGGTGCGGTTGGGTAAAGCCAAGATGATCTTGCAAAAATACCATTTGAACGTGAATGAAGTTGCCCAGCGCTGTGGTTATAGCGACGCGAGCTATTTTTGCCGCTTGTTTAAGCGGCAGTTTGAGGTAACGCCCTCGGAATACCGAGAGCGTTTCTTATCGAGTTAAAAGGTTAATTCGCTTTGTAGCAATGAGAGAATGGCCTCAGCATCCGGCGCTGAACGCATCGCTTCACGAAACTCTTTCTTCACCAATTTACGCGCGAGCTGGGAAAAGACTTTGACGTGGCTAACGCTGTCTTGTGCGCCGAGGGTCAGCATAATAACGAAATCGACTTCCCCCATTTCGGATTGCCAATCAATAACCTTTTCGAGCCGAGCAATGCTGATACTGGAGTGCTTAATATGAGTCGATTTGGTGTGCGGGATCGCAAAGCCAAAGCCGACACCGGTGGTGACAATATCCTCACGCTGCCAGACATCCTCTTCTAGCTCGGTAGGGTGATCGGTACGATCTTGAATGGCTAAGTTGCCGCACAGATATTGAATCACCTGCTCTTTATTCGTTAGGTGAGCGGGAACGATAATATTCTCTAGCGCCAGCAACGGTTTCTGTTCAGCGGGAATCGCCTGCGTATCCAGTAACGCTTCAATATCGTTAGCCGATTTGCACTCACAGGCGCGATTGGCCAGCGTAACGCACTCTTCGGCAGTCAGTTTTCTCGCCAATTCTTTAATGGCAGGAATGCGAGCGCCGCTCATGCTCAGCTCGTCTAAACCTAGACCAATGAGCAGAGGCAAATAGCGAGGCTCGCCTCCGAGTTCACCGCACAGCCCCACCCAGCGTTCACGTCGATGCGCAACGTCGATAATCTGGCGCAGCATACGCAGAAACGAAGGGGTAATCGGATTATAAAGGTGCGCAACGCGCTGGTTATTGCGATCGACAGCATACAGATATTGCGTCATATCGTTGGAACCGATGCTAAAGAAATCCACCTCATCGCAGAAGTGGTCGATGATAAAGCACACCGATGGCACTTCAACCATAATGCCGAGCTCTAGGGTTTCGGCATAGCGTAAACCTTCTGCTTTCAGCGAGCGCTGAGCCGAGGCAATTTGCTGTTTCACCCACAGAATTTCATCGAGCGTGTGTACCATTGGGATCATTAAACGCGCATACCCCGTGGTTGCGGCACGAAGTATGGCGCGTAGCTGAAGGGTAAATAGCTCGGTAAACTCGGGATAAATGCGCACCGCGCGATAGCCAAGAAACGGATTTTCTTCTTGAGGGATATTCAGATAGCTGATTTTTTTGTCGCCGCCGATATCCATGGTGCGGAAAATCACGGGATGGTTGCCAGCATTCATCAGCACCTGCTGATAGGCTTCAAACTGTTCTTGTTCATCGGGCGCTTTGTCGCGATCCATAAACAGCATTTCGGTGCGAAATAGGCCAATACCTTCAGCCCCTTGGCTAAACGCGGCGGGGGCTTCTTGCGCGGTACCGATGTTGGCACCGATTTCAATGCAGCGCCCATCCTGCGTGACCGCGGGAAGATCCGCCATTTTCAGCTGACGCGCACGGTTTTGTTGTTCCAGCCCGAGCGCTACGGAGAAATAGCCACTGACGTCTTCGTTGGGTTCAATCACCAGAATACCGGTCTGCGCATCGATGAAGACGGTTTTATCATCCAAGTGCTGTAAGGCCGAGAGTTCGATCCCCGAAAGCACGGGGATACCCAATGAGCGCGCTAAAATGAGCGTATGCGAGGTGCGTCCGGTTTGCGTTAACACCATCCCTGCCAGAAGCTGTTTGTCTAAGCTTAAAAATTGACTCGGCGTGATATCTTCGGCGGCAATAATCGTCGGTTTATGTAAAACCAGAGGAGCGCCCAAATTGACGTTGGGATAGGCAACTTGCAGCAGCTGCGCGGTAATATCTCTTATGTCTTGCACACGCTCGCGCAGATATTCGCTTGCTGACATGGCTAATTTGCCACACACCTCCTCCATGCTTTCAATGGCTGCGGTCGCCAGACTGCACTTTCTCTGGTTCAGATGACGCAAAATATTCTGGCTAAACTCTTTGTCCTGAATCAGCGAGAGATGGGCATTAATAATAGTTTTGCTTTGCCCTTTTAGGCTGGTCAACTGGTGGTTAAGCCGTTCAGCAAGCGCAATCAGGCTATGTTCAAGCAGGAGTGGGTCCTGCACGTTGGCCGGTTGTGATTTATAGATGTCGATATTAGCGTGGCGGTAGATCAACAGCGCGCCATGTCCGATGCCGCTGGATAGCCCACAGCCATGGATCAGGCTTGGCTGAAAGCGAGATAGTGAGCGTGGGATAGGGCGCGTGGTGGCTACGGGCAGCGGTTCAATTTCACTGTCGCTGTCGGCAAAACTCTGTTTAATGTAGGTGTCTAATGCGCGGTAGGCTTTTTCCTCATCGTGCCCGTGGATTTCGAGCAGGCAAGCGTCGTTGAACAATGTTCCGGTGCTGATAAGCGCGAGGGAACTTTTCGCGTCGGCGCGGTGATTGGAGCGCTGGTTAATAAAGATAATCTCACTGTCAAACAGACCGCACTGGCCTTTGAGCTCATAGGCTGGGCGGGCATGTAGGCCGTTTGGCAGAGGGCAGAGAAATTCTATCTTTAGCATGGCATGAATCCTTTTCTAAACTCGCGCTACTGCGAAAAGTCCGTTAGATGATGGAGTGTTTCGGCGTTCAGTTGCTGGATGACGGCAACGAGAAGCTGCTTGGTGTGTTCGATATCCCGCAAATCTGCAATTGATGCGGCGCAATGGCCGTGCCGCGTTGGCGCGCCCAGTACCGCCGTTGGAATACCGTTTCCGCAAAGGTGTACGCTGCCGCCATCGGTACCGCCGTTGCTGAACATATCGGTCTGCAATGGAAGGGCATTTTGCTGCGCGGTGTCTTGAATAAAGTTCAGCAGGCGAGGGGACGGAATGAGCGTTTTGTCGTACATCACCAGCATCGGTCCTTGCCCAATCTGCCGATGGTTAGCGGCTCCGTAATCAAAGTTTTTTGACCAGCATGCGGTATCGAGGATTAAGGCCAAATCAGGTTGAATCATATGTGCTGCGGTTTTACCCCCGCGCATCCCCACCTCTTCGCTGGAAGAGGCGACTAGCCAAATTTCGGCATCCAATTCAACGTTACGCAGGGCGTACATTAATTCAATCAGCAAGAAACAGCCGAGCCTGTCATCAAAGGCTTTTCCCATGATGCGCGATTCCGGAGAGAGAACTTTAAAGTCGCTGGCGTAGGTAACGCGATCGCCAATGCGAACCCCACACTGATTCACTTCTTCCGCCGATGTAGCACCAATATCTACGCACAAATTACGCGCTTCAGATCCGTGTAGCTCAGCGTCCAGCAACCCGTGGACTTTCTTGCCGTGCTGCGTGGTTATACGAACAGGCTGCATGAAACGAGCTAGCATGCGCACGTTGCCAATAGGGATAACCTCAACGGCACCTTCGCGAGTGATGCTACGCACCATAAAACCCACTTCATCCATATGGGCGCAAATCATAATCTTAGGCCCTGAGGACTGGTTGAGCTGAATCAGCGTTGAGCCTAGCCCATCAAAAGAAACCTTTTTGCCGCATAGGCTCGCGTGCTGTAGGAGAATATCGCGCACTTCCTGTTCTGAGGATGCGATAGCATCTGCCTCGCAGAGAGCCTGTAATAGGTCGATATTCATTGGATATCCTCGCCGGTGGTCAGCAATTGTTTGGGCATTTGGTATAAAACCTCACAGCCGTTTTCGGTGACCAATACCACGTCTTCAATACGTACGCCGCCCAGTTCGGGCAGGTAAATGCCTGGCTCCACGGTCAGCAGCATACCAGCCTGTAGCACGGTGGTGTCTGTCGGGGAAAAACGCGGGTTTTCATGCACATCAATACCAATGGCATGGCCGGTATTGTGGCCAAAGAAATCGCCATAGCCTGCGGCTGAAATGATAGAACGCGCCACGCTGTCGATATCACAACAGCGTACGCCCGGCCGAATAGCGGCGATAGCCGCGAGTTGAGCCTGCAACACCACCTGATAAATGGCATAAAGCGGGTGCTCTTGTGGCGAGTTATCGCCGTTACCCTCAACTAAAAAAGTGCGGGTCATGTCTGAACAATACCCCTGATATTGAGCACCGAAATCGAGCGTAATGAACTCTCCGGCCTCAACGGCTTTCTGTGAGGCTTTGGCATGAGGCATGGCTCCGCGTACTCCACTGGCAACGATGGTATCGAATGACGTCTTCTCCGCACCTTCGTTTTTCATGAACCACTCAAGCTCGTTGGCGATCTGATGTTCCGTCATGCCGGGGCGAATATATTGGCGAATGTGCGCACAGGCGCAGTCGGCAATTAAACATGCCGATTTGATGGTATCGATCTCGGATGGCGTTTTTATTTGGCGCAGTTCATCGAGACAAATGGGGCTCATCTCAGCGTTAATTTTTTCGATGAGAGACAGACTTTGGCTGTAGCTCAGATGCTCGGCTTCAAACCCAACGCAAGCGAGTTTTTCCTGTGCAATGATTTGATTGATGATGGCCGAAGCAGGGAGCTGTGTGTCTGTCATGTGCAGCTGATAGCTATCTGCCTTAGCGGATAGCTCATGATAATAACGAGAGTCGACCAAAATATGCTGGCTAGTGCGGGTAATAAAGAGATATCCCGAGGCGCTAAGTAATCCTGTATGGCTAAATTTATTCTGCTTGGCGTTAATAATAACGGCGTCTAAGTTGCGCTTGGCTAGCCATATTTGACAGGCGGTGAGCGCTGAAGAGGGCGATTTATACATGAGACACTCGCTTAAATATCATGATAAGACCGGCGGGTCATACTTGCTGCCACCGTTTGTGGCGGAGGCAGCACCGTTATCAGTTAAGACATCACCTCAATGTGCAATTTGCCTTTTTTGAACAGGATATTGCGAATAAATACGGTAATCAGTGCAGTCACGACGGCACCTAACGCAATGCCAAACATATAAGCCCCTAAATTGGTGACTAAAGGCCACGCCCATATCGCTGATTCAGGGAACCATTGCACGGCGCCTAATGCAACGGCGGTGGTTGAGCCGACGATAGCGCCCGTCATATAGGCTGGAATAGAGGCTAGCGGGCTTTCGAGCAGGAATGGAATGGCACCTTCACTAATCCCCATAAAGGCGAGGAACATCGCGGTTTTTCCTTGAGGATACAGTTGGCTGCTAAATAAGCGGCGGCCAGTGAGGCGATGGTCAATGAGCGTTGCCAACCCTAAACCGATAGGAGGGATCACAATCGCAATAGCGCGTGCGGTGATAGGCAGAACGTGATCGCTGGTGAAGCTAAAAGCGATAAAACCTGCCGCTTTATTAATAGGCCCGCCGAGGTCAATGGCGGTGGTGGCGGAAATCCCCACGGCATACATCAGCACGCCTTTATCTCCCGCCGCCTGTAACATGACGCGAATACCGGCATTCACCCAACCGCCAAACGGTGTAATAACGTAGTACATGGCCAGCATGACAAAAACGGCCGACAGAATAGGTAATAAGAAGGTAGTTTTAAATGCCAGCAAATAAGCAGGTAATTGGATTTTGGCATTCATCCATTTCACTAAATAACCGGCAGCAATGGCGATGATGAGCGCACCAATAAACGTTGAGGGAACCGGTGAGTTGGTAACCCATTGCAGTTTACTTAAGTCCCATGTTAATTCTGGGGTTGGCTGAGTTGCGATTAATCCGCCAATAAACCCCGCAGGGAACGCCAACTTTCCACCGATTGAGTTGGCGACAAATGCGGCAAACATCGGGATAGCGAAGCTAAATAGAATTCCACCAAACGACTGCGACAAATAAGCAAACTTCATCAAGGAGAGATTGAAGCCAACGTATTTCCCGGTGTTGATGGCTTCCATAATGCCCATCTCAGGAGGCACTTTCAGCCACGCATAGGCAATAAGTTGGGAGAAGGCCAAGATGACGCCGCCCATGATAAGCGTCGGCACCATGCGTGAAATACCAGACATCACATGCTGCGGTAAATCGCCCCACATACTGGGTTTTGCCGCTGGCATCGCATTGGGATTTTTAGTCAGCGTTGCTTCGCCGCCAGACGAAGGGTTCACTGCGCTCCTTTTCTTAATAGCCATAGGTATATCTCCCTGATGAATTGATTGAAAAATAACCGCGGTTCTTATTGTTCGGATTGAATCATCTCTTCAATTTCACGCAGGATCCCATCCGCATTTTTAATGGCGTCTTGTAGGGTGATTTCATATACGTCGCGGCTTTCAAAGCGTTCGTTATCTTCAGGCGTGATGGCAACCGAATGAATAATGATGTCGGCCTCCGCGATATCCTGTGCGGTTAAGCGATTTTCAATGCCGTCTGCGCCCTGAGTCTCAATTTTAATCTGGTCATAACCAGCCGCTTTAGCGGCATCTTCCAACGCCTGAGCGGCCATAAACGTATGAGCTAACCCCATTGGACATGCACAAACAGCGATAAATTTTTTAGCCATAACTACCTCTGAGTCAGAAAGGGAAACCAATCGCACTACGTTGCTTGCTCTTATACGTAGCGTGAAATCATGAAAGGAGTATGGCGTTTAAAAATGAGGGGATGTTATGGGACAAAGAATGCATTTACTGGATATTTGTAGCATTGATAATGAAGTGTGAGCTCTCTCGCATTGCGTTAGCGCATTTTTTCAGAGGTGATAACATTGCATCATGCTGCGTCGAGGGCCACTATACGCACGGTTTCTTAATTCATTTTAATCGGTTTATTGCATGAATCTTAATCGTTTTTGTTATCTGTTTCTCGCACTGGCGGCCATTGGTAGCCTATTTTCTCTGCATCCTTTTGTGATGTGGTGCCTGTTGCTCAATGCGCTAACGCTGATTATTTACGGCATTGATAAATTAGCCGCCGTGAAATCGTGGCAGCGAGTCCCTGAGATAACATTGCTATTCTTTGGCCTGATCGGCGGTTGGGTAGGCGCAATTTTAGGTCAGCAAATTTTCCGCCATAAGACGCAAAAACAACCGTTTAAAACCTATTTTATTATTACGGTGATCGTGAATTTAGCCGTCACGATTGGAGCGATGTACTGGGTTTATCAGTATGGGATAGGAGTTCAGTGGTAGAAAACTCCTATCCAATGGGGGATAACGATTGGTGTTTTGGTCTAATAAACGTTATCTCCTTCTATTCTTAATTTATGAGAAAAATCTTCTTTCATATTTAGCAATGCTAATAAGTTTTTAAACATGGTTTACCTTGGCGTAAAAATATAAAAACGTATACCCGAATAGTTATGGCAGCTTATTTTATTGCATTGTCTTTTATTACATTATCTTTTATTGCATTGTTGGCCGCATTGAACGATATCGGAATTCCGTTGGCGACATATTAAAATAGCCCTTAAATATCTGACAGAAGGTGCTCTGGCTGGGAAATCCCATTTCCTGTGCAACTTCGAAAATTTTTAACTCAGTAGATATAAGCTTTTGTGCAGATGCTTTTAGCCGTGTCGTTTTGATGAAGGATGAAACGCTAACGCCGTGGTGTAATTGAAATTCGCGTAAAAAATAAGAGCGCGAATACCCAGATATTTTTATCACGTCGGACGCATTGATTCCTTGGTGGATATTTTCATTAATCCAATCCATTACAGCAGGAAAACTTTGAATAACACATTTCTCTCTTTTCATATTCTAATCCCAATTGGCTCAATTTAAGTTGCTCCACCTAAAAGACCTAAGGGATTGTACCAATGCAAAACCGTTAAAATAATCAAGTTATTGATAACCATGCGTTTAGAAAAATTGAACGAACTGGAATGAGATACCGCTCCGACTAACATTCCGAGAGGGGGCTGTTCATTAGAACTTCACCCTCTCGCAAAAGCGGAGCGGATAAAAAATAAGGATTAGGGGGTGCGTTATTCGCCACTCCCCACCGCATACTGCGCTTCCAAACGACTGATCCCTAGTCCATTCACCTTCTTCACTTTTATCTGCACCGGTATACGTTCTTTCATGGCTTCAACGTGGCTGATGACGCCAATCATTTTGCCGGTTGCGTTGAGCGTATCGAGGGCATCAAGCGCGGTATCAAGGGTTTCTGCGTCCAGCGTGCCAAAACCTTCGTCAAGGAACAGAGAATCAATGCTGGTTTTATGGCTGACCAGATCGGATAGTGCCAGCGCCAGCGCTAAACTCACCAAGAAGCTTTCGCCACCGGATAAGGTGCGCGTATCGCGTACCGCATCGGCCTGCCATGTATCGACCACTTCTAGCTCCAGCGCGTCGCTGGTTTTGCGTTGCAGCAAATAGCGACCATGCAGGCGGGCAAGCTGTTGGTTAGCCAAATAGACCAGATGATCCAATGTTAAACCCTGCGCAAACTTTCTGAATTTATCGCCGCTGCTCGAGCCAATCAACTGGTTGAGATAGCTCCAGTCTTCATACTCTTGCCTGCTCTGTTCAATACGCGCAAATAGGCTTTGCTGCCCCTGTTTTCGCTCGGCGTCGCTGCGGATCTGTTGCTGAATTTGCCCCTGTTGCACGCTGTTTTCGCGTAGCTGTTCAGACAGCGTAGCCAGTTGCTGATTAAGGGTTTCCAGCGTGGCATTGATATCAAGGTTTTCAGGGCGTTGCGTCATCCACTGGGCGAATTCGCTTTCGGCCTGCTGCAAGAAGGCGTGTGCCTGCGAGAGTTGGTTTTTGCATTGCTCTCGCAGCGCAATCAGCCGTTTGAGTTCATTTTCGTCTAACAGCGCGGCAATCAGCGTATCTTCATCAGTAAATTGGCTGTTGGTGAGGGCCTGCTCGAATTCAGTTTGCTGCTGACTGAGCCGTTGTTCCAACAGCAGGCGCTGTTGCTGAGCGCTTTCGAGCTCACCGCCCAGTTTATCGAGCTGTTGTCGTATCTGGTTTTCAGCCTGTTGCGCTTGCTGAAGTTGGTTTTCAACCTGCTGTTCAGTTTCCATTAATGAACGACGTACCTCGTCTACGCTGCGCCCATCGAGAAGGCTTTGGCGTTCGGCCTGCATCTGTTTCAGGCGGGTTTCAAGCTCAGAACAAAGCTGATGCTGAGTTTGCCACTGTGTTTCCAGTGCGGTACAGGTTTGGCTTAGGCTGTGCTCTTCCGCCATCAGGCGCGTGTTTTCTAGCGCCAGTTGCTGACTGTGGTTTTGGCGCTGCTGCCAGAGCGTAAACTCGTTGCTGCGTTGTTCCAGCCATTCGACTTCGTTTCCAGAGATTGGCGCGGTTAACTGCAGTTTATGCAGTTCATCGGTAAGGGTGATGTCACGTTGCTGCTGCTGCGCTAACTGTTTACTGTAGTCTTCGCGCCACTCGTGGAGCTGTTTGCTCTGAGTTTGAGTGCTCAATTCCAACAGGCTGATTTGCTGTAGCGTTTGGTTTGCTTCTTGCTGAATGCTGTTCAGCGCATCTTTCGCCTGCTGCCAGTTCTTGCTCAACATCTCTCGCTGGCGCAGCGTGTTTTGCAACATTTCTTCTTGCTGATTGATTTCGTTGAGATAGCTTTCCAGCCCCTCACGGTCATCAATCGCTAAGCTCAGTTCGAGCGCCGCTGTGGCCTGAGCCCAACGCTGCTGATACTGCATGACTTCAGCTTCAACGGCTTGGATTTCTTGCTGTTGCTGATTTTGGGTTTGCAGCATCAGCTTGTGGCGCTCCCCTAGCTCGCTGCCTTCGCGACTGAGGTTTTCAACTTCAATGCGTAGCGCATCGCGGCGCTGCTCGGTGTCTGAAAGCGCCGGTGTTTGGTAGGTTTTAACCGCCGGATGCTCCCGCGATCCGCAGAGCGGGCAGGGATCGCCAGCCACTAAACGCGCGCGCTCTTGCTCTAGCCCGATCACTCGACGTTGTAGGTCGATCTGCTTTTCCAGATCGTTCAGATGCTGACGTTTCTCTTTATAGGCTAAGCGTTTGGCGGCTAAAAGCTGTTCCAGCGCGAGCAGTTCCTGCGTGCGTTGCGTACTTTGCGCGTGCAGTTGTTTCTGTCGCAGTGAGGATTTTTCGAACAGTGGACTGATTTGTATCAAAATTTGGCGTGCAGGTTGCCCGCGGTGCAATTTTTCACGCTGTGCTTCTAACTGCGCTGAACTGTGTTTCTGCTCCAACTGCTGATGCTGTAATTCCGTTTCGGCGCAGATTTTTTGCTGTTGAGCTAAACGCTGATTGAGCAGGGCGCCTGCCTGTTGCAGAACCGTGAGTTTTTCGGTTTCGGTGGCGATGTTTTTTTCTGCATCGGCAATGCGTTTACGCAGTTCGTTTAAGCTTTGGCAGTGTTCGGCAGATTGCTCGAACTGGCTTTTCCAACGGCCTAAATGGTTATTCCATTCCGCGTGTTGAGCCGTGTCTGCCAACTGTTGCTGAAGTTGGCTGATTTCCTGCTGCTGAGCGTGCAACTTTTCTCGGTTTTGCTTCAGCGCAGTTTCTTGTTTCTGCTTCTCTTCACTGATTTGCGTGAGTTTTTGCTGCTGAGCTAACAGGTCTTCGCGGATCTGCGTCAGCCGCGAATCAAGTGGCACCACGTGTTGGTTGATCAGCGTTTCCGTGGCGGTACGTTGCTGCTGGTGTTGCTGTTTGGCATGCAGCGCTTGTGATGACGCAGTTTGCAGTAACGCTAGCTGCGAAGTCAGCTGTTGGCGCTGCTGCTCACGCTGTTGCTGGCTTTGAGTTGCTGATGCTAAATCAGCGCGTGTCTGGCGTAGCGTTAACAACAGAGGGCGCAGTTTCTCCGCTGGTTCACTGCGTTCAAGGCGTAAAACTTCCGGCTGAGCGGTTTGCCATTGTTGCGATGCCGCGGTAACGCGCTGAGTGCACTGCTCTCGGTTTTGGCTGAGCTCTTGGCTTTTTTGCAGCCACTGGAGATCGGTCATCAGCGTTTGACGCAAAGACGTTTGCTGCTGCTCTTCACGTTGTAATTCAGACAAACGCTCGGAAAGCTGGTTAAGCGCTTCTTCGCTGAGCAGCTCTACGCCTGCGGCGCGTTCATGCAGGGTATCAAGATCGATTTTTGCCTGTTTGAAACGCTGGAATATTTGCTCGGATAGCTGACCATAAATTTCGGTGCCGGTGAGTTCTTCCAGTAATTCAGCCCGCTCGGCCGGATCGGCGTTGAGGAAGGCGGCGAACTGGCCCTGTGACAGCATCATCGACTTGGTGAAACGGCCAAAATCTAAACCGGTAATATCGGCAATTTTATGCAGCTTGGTTTGGATTTTATCGGTGATGATTTCACCATCGGCAATATGTGCAAGCTCTACCTTTGGTGTTTGTAAATTGCCATCTGGCTTGTTATTGGCGCGGCGCTGGCTCCAGAAGGCGCGATAGCCGACGCCTTTCACTTCGAATTCAACTTCGGCCAACGATTCGGCGGTGCCGCGTGTCATCAGCTCATTTTGCGTTGGCGACACTTTCAAGCGCGGCGTTTGGTGATACAGCGCCAAACAGAGTGCGTCGAGCAGCGTCGTTTTCCCCGCGCCGGTTGGGCCGGTGATGGCAAATAAGCCGTTATTGGCAAAGTCTTCACGGGTGAAATCGATCTTCCATTCGCCCTTGAGCGAGTTGATATTTTTTAACCGTAGGCTGAGGATTTTCATGCGTCATGTTCCTCGCGAGTTTCGTCTTGCTGTTGCGCTAACACCAGTTCATCCAACACCTGATGGAATTGATTTCGAATGCGTGATTGCTGTGCGAGTAGCGCGTCATCGTCGGTTTCTTCCTGTGCCAAGCGGCGCTCAAACACGTCGCTAACGCTCAGCTCGCTCAGCGTTTCTTTGTCTTGGCGCGTGAGGGCGCTTAAGCGTTGTTCTTTGCTGCGGCGCAGCAAAATAACCTCAACGGGAAGGCTTTCGGCCTGCTGCTGGATCCGACGTTGCAGATCGTTTAAATAGGCGCTGCTGCTGATTTCAATATCTAGCCAGACCGGTTTTTCGCTCTCACTATGATCCGCCTTGATGGGTTTAAAGGCGGCGAGCTGTTGCTCGATTTGCTCAATGCTGCCTTTGATGAGCTGCATTGGCTGAAATTGGGGAACCGGCAAGAGCGTCACTTTTTCCAGTGCAGCCCCTGAGAAATCGACTAAGCAGATACTTTTCTCACTGCCCAGTTCATCGAAGCTAAGAGGGATCGGCGAGCCGCTGTAGCGAATATGCTCGCTGCTGGTCACCCGCTGCGGACGATGAATATGGCCCAGTGCAATGTAATCGGCAGGAGGAAACGCGGAAGCAGGGAACGCATCGAGTGAACCAATATAGATATCACGCACTGAGTCAGACGTGCTGGCACCGATGGTGGTGAGATGCCCGGTGGCAATAATCGGCAGGTTTCCGCCTAAGGCGTCGCGTTCGGCAACGGCCAGCTCGTACAACGATTGATAATGTGCCGCGATAGCCTGCTGTAGCGCGTTTTGTTTTTCTGCGGCAGATTGCCCCGCTAAGCTGGTTTGGATATCTCGTGGGCGCAAATAAGGCACCGCGCACAGAATCGCGCCGACGGAGCCGTCGCGTTGTTTAAGCGGTAATACCTGATGTTGTAAATCGCCCGCGCTGCTGGCGATAACCTGTGTGTTCAAACAGGCCAGCAAAGCGCGAGATTCATTCAGCGTGGCGACGGAGTCATGGTTGCCACCTAACACCACTAATTGGCAACCCGTTGACTGTAACTCCACCACGAAGCGGTTATACAGTTCGCGCGCGTAGCTCGGCGGCGAACCGGTATCAAAGACGTCACCCGCCACAATAATGGCATCGACCTGATGCGCCGATGCTTGTTCAATGAGCCAGCGCAGAAAGGCCTGATGTTCAGCGCTACGGCTTTTGGTATAAAAATGCTGACCAAGATGCCAGTCTGAAGTATGGATAAGACGCATGAGAGTCCTGCTGTCCTTGCTGAGCGTAGCGTGAGCCACGACGGAGAATGAAATCGATTATACGCAATCTCAAGGGGAGGTGAACCTATGTCCGGCACTGAGGCCATAATCAGTCTGGGTTTACAAAACCATTTATTACAGTGATGCTTGGCATATTGTTTTTTTTCATAAATCTGTCATAAATCTGACGCATAATGGCGCCCGCAACCAAACTTAAGCAGGATTAACAATGGCCAGACGCATATTGGTAGTAGAAGATGAAGCGCCAATTCGTGAAATGGTGTGTTTTGTTTTAGAGCAAAACGGCTACCAACCGGTTGAAGCCGAAGATTATGACAGCGCGGTGAACTCGCTTTCTGAGCCTTATCCTGATTTAGTGCTGCTGGATTGGATGCTGCCGGGCGGTTCTGGGATCCAGTTCATCAAACATATGAAGCGCGAAGCGTTAACGCGTGAAATTCCTGTGATGATGCTGACCGCGCGTGGTGAAGAGGAAGATCGCGTGCGCGGTTTGGAAGTGGGCGCAGATGATTACATCACCAAGCCTTTTTCGCCCAAAGAGCTGGTGGCCAGAATTAAAGCCGTGATGCGCCGTATTTCTCCGATGGCGGTGGAAGAGGTGATTGAGGTGCAGGGGCTGAGTCTCGATCCGACGTCACATCGCGTGATGGCCAACGAAGCCCCGCTGGATATGGGACCGACTGAGTTTAAGTTGCTGCATTTTTTCATGACTCATCCCGAGCGCGTTTATAGCCGCGAGCAGTTGCTAAATCATGTCTGGGGCACTAACGTTTATGTAGAAGATCGCACCGTGGATGTTCATATTCGCCGACTGCGCAAAGCGCTGGAGCTGAGCGGGCATGATAAAATGGTGCAAACCGTTCGTGGGACGGGTTATCGTTTTTCGGCGCGTTTCTAACCCGCTATGCATATGCCGTGACGCTTGTTTAAAAGATCGAGATACACGGGTTTAGTACACCTCGGGGCGGTTACGGAACACATCCATGTGTTCCTCCCTAAAGGGCAACGCTTCCGCGTTGTTCAACTTTGCTCCAGGCAAAGTTGTCGGCGGCTTGCGCCGCTACGACCCCATCGGTGTACTCCCCCTAAAATCGAGCTTAAGTAAACGGTATGATTATGCATTGGGACCCTTAGTCGGGCCTCACTGATTTTGGGTATCACTATGTCTATTATTTCTATGTTGTTAAGAACAAAGAGCCAACATCGTGCTTGAACGCCTATCGTGGAAAAGACTGCTGCTGGAGCTGCTGTTTTGCTGCATTCCGGCGGTGATCCTTGGGCTGCTGATCGGCTATTTGCCGTGGTTCCTGCTGGCTGCGGTGTCTGCGCTTTTAGGCTGGCATTTCTATAACCAGCTGCGCCTTTCGCACTGGCTATGGGTCGATCGTAGTATGACGCCACCCGCGGGGCGAGGAAGCTGGGAGCCGTTGTTCTACGGGCTGTATCAGATGCAGCAGCGTAATCGCCGCCGCCGTCGCGAGCTGGCACTGCTGATTAAACGTTTTCGCAGCGGCGCAGAGTCTTTGCCCGATGCGGTGATTATGACGACCGAAGAAGGCAATATTTTCTGGTGTAATGGCTTGGCGCAACACCTGCTCGGTTTTCGTTGGCCGGAGGATAATGGTCAGCATATTCTTAACCTTCTGCGCTACCCCGAATTCACGCATTATCTGCAATCGCAAGATTTTTCCCGTCCGCTCACGCTGCATCTTAACAATGGCCGTTTCGTTGAATTTCGTGTGATGCCGTATGCCGAAGGCCAACTGCTGATGGTGGCACGCGATGTGACGCAAACTCGGCAGTTAGAGGGCACGCGACGTAACTTCTTTGCCAACGTCAGCCACGAACTGCGCACGCCGCTGACCGTGTTACAGGGCTACCTCGAGATGATGAACGATGACGATATGGCGGCTCCGGTGCGGCAAAAGGCGCTGGCGACCATGCAAGAGCAGACCAAGCGTATGGACAGCTTGGTGAAACAGCTATTAACCCTCTCTAAAATCGAAGCGGCTCCGCCGATTGCCTTGAATGAAATTGTTGATGTGCCGGTGATGCTGCATATGCTGGAACGTGAGGCGCTGTCGTTGAGTAACGGTCGCCATGAAATCACCTTCCGCATCAACGATAAGCTCAAAGTATTCGGCAACGACGATCAGCTGCGTAGCGCGGTTTCTAATCTGGTATATAACGCGGTGAACCACACGCCGGACGGCACCAAAATTGAAGTCTGCTGGCAGCAAACCACCCAAGGGGCGCAGTTTGAAGTTAGCGACAATGGGCCCGGTATTGCGGCGGAGCATTTGGGGCGTTTAACGGAGCGTTTTTATCGGGTCGATAAAGCGCGCTCGCGTCAAACCGGCGGCAGCGGTTTGGGGCTAGCCATAGTCAAACACGCGTTGAATCATCATGAAGCCACGCTCAACATCATGAGTGAAATTGGCTTGGGCACGCGCTTTGTATTTACACTGCCGCCGCATCTCATTGTGCCACTGGCAGGTGAGAGCATGACGCAAAAAAACAAAGGCCAGAAAGGGCTACCGAGCAAGGAAATCTGATGCAGGGCCGTCAAATCAAACAATGGAAGGCTGCGCTGATTGGCGTCGTTTGTGGTTTTATCTCGTTACCTGCGATGGCCATCGGCCAATCGATGCTGTCGGGAAATTTGTCCAGTGCCGGTTCGGATACGATGGTGAACCTGATGGCGCTGTGGGCCAATAGCTTTTCGCAAAGCAATCCTAATGTCAACGTGCAACTACAGGCGGCGGGGTCGTCCAGCGCGCCTACGGCGTTGGCTGCGGGCGCTGCTCAGCTAGGCCCAATGAGCCGCCCGATGAAAGCGGCGGAAATCGCGGCTTTCGAGCAGCATTATGGCTATCCTCCGCTAGCGGTGCCGGTTGCTTTAGATGCCTTGGTGGTGTTGGTTCATCAAGACAATCCGCTGCGTGAAATCAGTTTTAATCAATTAGACAGCATCTATTCCAGCACGCTGCGCTGTGGTGATTCAACGCCGATTACCCAATGGAAAGCGCTGGGTTTGGGCGGAGAGTGGAAGTCGCGAGCGATTTCGCTCTATGGGCGTAATTCAGCGTCGGGTACCTATGGTTATTTCAAACAGCAGGTGTTGTGTAACGGTGATTTCAGCCCACGTGTCAACGAGCTGCCAGGTTCGGCATCGGTCGTGCAGGCGGTTGCGGGTTCTCTCAACAGCATTGGCTACGCCAGCATCGGTTTTCGTGCCAGCGGCGTACATATGCTGGCGGTTAGCCAGTTTGGCGGCCCAGCGATTGAGCCGACGGCGGAAAATATTGTGCAAGGCCGCTACCCATTAGTGCGTCATCTATATATCTATGTGAACAAAGCGCCGGGGAAACCTCTATCACCGCTAACCGCCGCCTTTATGGACAGCGTGCTGTCGGCACAGGGCCAAAAACTGGTGTCACAAGACGGCTATATGCCTTTATCGGCGTCAGATATTGCACAGGCGAGGGCGGAGTTGGGGATTTGATTTTCGCCCCTCCCAACCAAAGGAGGGGCATTGGTAGTGACTACAGCTGTTCTTCTACCAGCAAACTCCAGCCTTCCACGTCTTTCCAGTATGACTGCTCTTTTTCCACGTCGAGCTGCACGAGGTTATTTTGTTGCAGATAGCCCTGTGGGAAACGCAGGATCCAATGAAAACCGTTGGTTTCAAGCTCCAGCGATTCTGGTGTGGTCGTAGACTGGCGCTGATTATTCAGCAACGCGGCTAAGCGCAGGATTTGGATCAGCGGGATATACTGCTTTTTCTTGAACAACGTTAGGCGCGGCAGTTCATCCAGCTTCACACCTTTACGATGGAAGCGTACTAGCGTTGCCAGCAACAATTGTTGCTCTTGATTAAACCCCGGTAGGTTGGTGTTTTGCAGAATATAGGCTGAGTGGCGGTGCATGCCGCTGTGGTTAATGCTCAGACCCACCTCATGCAGCATGGCGGCCCAGTTGAGCAACGCCTCTAGCTGTGGATGAACCAGTTTGCTGTTCTGAGCCATCCACTGAGCGTAAAGCTGCTGTACCGTGCTGAGCACGCGATAGGCCTGTTCGTGATCGATATTGTAGTGTTCCGCAAGGCTGCGTGCGGTTCGGCTGCGAATATCCTGATGGCGGAAACGTCCTTCCATCTCGTAGAGCACGCCTTCACGCAGCGCGCCATCTGACAGTCGCAGCTGTTTGATCGCCAGCGCATCAAACACGCCGCAAAGAATTGATAGCCCCGGCACAAACACCGCCTGACGATCTTCCGAAAGCCCCGGCAAGGCTAATTCGCTGAAACGCTTGTACTTAAGCACTTCATTACGCAGCAGTTCAAGGCGTTCCGCCGTGATGAGGCCATCTTTTTCACCCAATGCAATCAACACTTCATGGGCGGCTTTGATTGAACCGGACGCACCAAGCGCTGATTGCCAGCCTTGAATGCGATACTGCCACGCCATATTTTCCAGCTTTTGCGCCGCCGCTAAACGAGCGCGCTGGAAGTTATCTTTGCTGATTTCGCCGTTAGGGAAGAATTGGCGCGCGAAACTTACGCAGCCCATCCGGCGGCTTTCAACCAGCAGTGGATCAAAGTCTTCACCGATAACCATTTCAGTAGAGCCGCCGCCGATGTCGATCACCAGCTTGCGGCCTTTTTCTGGCTGGGTGTGCGCTACGCCCATAAAAATGAGTCGCGCTTCTTCGTGACCTGAGATGATCTCAATCGGATAAGGAATCACTTTCGCTGCCCGCTTGAGAAATTCCTCGGCGTTGGCGGCTTGGCGCAGTGAATGCGTACCGACGATACAGACGTTTTCTTCAGGAAATCCTTGTAAACGTTCAGCAAACAGCGCGAGGCAGGCAATGCCGCGCTCCATGGCTTCTTCGCTGAGCATATTGTTGCTATCAAGGCCATCGGCCAGATGGACTCGTTGCTTCAGGCGTCCCAGAACCTGAAGCGCGCCGTTCACGATACGGGCAATAACCATGTGGAAACTGTTAGAGCCCAGATCGATTGCAGCAATTTCCTGCGGTTTATTATTGGAATGATTTAGCGGCATAAGCGGCCTATAAGTCTGTAATTGTTATTGGTTATCAGGCTGTTCAAGGGCCTTGAGGTAATCATAAATCGCTAACTGAGATCGCACCTTGCGGCGATTTCCGCGCGGAACATAACGGTTGCTGAGATCTTTATCAAGATACCGCGCCTTAACGGTGTCACAGAATTGCAGTTCGAGCAGATCTAACACGCGCTGGCGCAGCGTGGGATCGAGCAGCGAAACGGCCACCTCGATACGATAGTCAATGTTGCGGGTCATCCAGTCGGCCGAGGAGAGATAAACCAGCGGATCGCCATGATTCTCAAACACATAGACGCGCGCATGCTCTAAGAACCGATCGACGATACTGGTGATCTGAATGTTATCGCTAACGCCCGGGATGTTAGGCACCAGCGAGCACATGCCACGCACCAGCAGGCGGATTTTGACCCCGGCTGAAGAGGCGGTATATAAGCGATCAACTAAGCCTTTATCTACGAGGTTATTCAGCTTCAGGGTGATCCCTGCGCTGAGTCCGGCCTGTGCGCTGGTAATTTCCTGATCGATGAGCTGATACAGCATACGGCGCGAGTTTTGTGGCGATACCATCAGGTGTTCAAAGCTGACCGGACGGTACGGGTTTTCAATGAAATTAAACACCCGACGCACTTCGTTGGTAATACGTGCATCGGCGGTGAGCAGCGAGTAGTCGGTATAGACTCGCGCGGTTTTTTCGTTGAAGTTGCCGGTGCCGATATGCGCATAGCGCACGATGTTGTCGCCTTCTTTACGCGAAATCAGGAACAGTTTGGCGTGAATTTTCAGACCTGGAGCCGAGAAAATTACGTGCACACCGGCTTCGGTTAGCCGCTTCGCCCAGTGGATGTTGGCTTCTTCGTCGAAACGTGCCTGTAGCTCAACTACCACGGTGACTTTTTTACCGTTGTGCGCCGCGTGAATCATCGATTCGATGATGCGAGAATCTTTAGCCACGCGGTAGATATTAATTTTTATCGCCAGCACGCTCGGGTCGAATGACGCCTGACGCAGCAGCTCAAGCACGTGCTCAAACGTATGGTACGGATAGTAGAGCAGCACGTCGTGATCGCGAATGGCGTCGAAACCGTTGCGGAATTTATCAAACCAGATATGGCGCAGGCGCGGCAGCGGCTTATTCACTAAGTTGGCGTTGCCCACGTTAGGGAATTTGATGAAGTCTTTGAAATTGTGGTAGCGACCGCCCGCGATGACGGAATCGTAGGAGGAGATCCCGAGCTTCTGGCGCAGTAATTCGACCAACTCATCAGGCATGTCACGCTGATAGACAAAGCGCACCGGCTCAGCGGTTAAGCGTTGTTTTAGGCTTGATGACATGAGTTCCATCAGGCTGGATTCCATCTCCGTGACCAGATCGTATTCAGCATCGCGGGTCATTTTCATGGAGTAGGCGTTCAAGGCGTCGTAATCAAAGAAGCCTTTGAAGATATCATCCAGACAATATCGCAGAATGTTATCAACCAGAATCATTGGCTTGCGGCGGCGAGGCGTTTCCGGCGGCAGAATGATGAAACGTTCGACTTTATCCGACGGAATTTCCAACAGCGCGTAGCTCGTCTGATGGCCACGAATAATCTCGACGGCTAAATAGGTGTAGTCATCTTTTAAGAATGAAACCAAATCGGTTTCATTATTTATCAGGATCGGCGTGATGTGCTGGCGCAGATGATTTTTAAAATATTGGCGCAGCCACACCTGCTGATTTTCTGAAAGCTGGCGTTCGTTGATCAAGAAAATCTGATTACGCGCCATCTCCAGCAGCAGTTCGTTATATAAAGAGTCGAACTCCTGATCGGTTTTCAGCACCTTGGCCTGAATCTTTTTGAGGAGGTGTCGTGAGGCGCCCGTCGAGCCTTGCTCTTCACTGATCAGAATGCGGCGTTTCAGATCGGCAAAGCGGACCTTGTAGAATTCATCCAGATTGCTGGAATAGATCCCGAGAAAACGCATACGCTCAATGAGCGGATTGCTCTTGTCCGCGGCTTCCTGTAGAACACGTTCGTTAAATGACAACCAACTCAGTTCTTTATCGATATAGAGCTTTTCCTGACCCATTGTGACTCCAATACTAAACGGCGACGATATACCCGTCACGCTTGAATCTGTATCGCTCGATTCAATGATTTTGGGTATAGAAGTGGGAGTACCCAGTGTCTGCCTTTATTATGGCGAGAAGTTGACGAGAAAGTCCAATGACCAAACAGTAATGTGGCGTTAACAATGTTGCCATATTATGCTACCTGCTTTTTGATGGCCTCTGAATGGAATATGCATGCAGCACACCACTCCAGCGTTAATAATGCGTGATAAGCGTCGAGCTTGGCGAGATCGTCTGACGCGCTACGTCGTGAGTGCGGGTGGAATGGTAGTGTTAGCCATGCTGATGCTGATTTTTGTGTATCTGCTGGTTGCGGTGTGGCCGTTATTTAAACCGGCGAGCATCGGTAAGCCTCAGGTGCTTCTTTGGCCCAAAAATACGACGGCGCTTGCCGTTGGTGTTGACGCCACCCATCAAATGGCATGGCGAATCGATGCGGATGGTAAAGGCATGTTTATTGCCTTGCAGCCGCAGGGAAAAGATCCTCAGCCGTTACAGATGCGTCAATTCACCCCGTCAGCCCCGAGCGCAGCCGCATCGGTGAATGGCGATCTCCCGACAACGGCGCTCGCCACCGCCGATGGCAAAATTTTATTGGTCAGCCCACAGTTTCATCCGGTGGGAAAAACGGGCGATACCGGACATTTTGTGCCTGACTGGCTCTATCTGCGCGGCGCTACGCCAGAAGTTTTCGATACTCAACACCAGCCTTTACGCCAAATCAGTCTTGGCATGATGCAAAAGCGGCCGGTTATTGCCGCCATTGCTCAGGATGGCCGCCTGCTGCTCGGGCAATCTACGCCAACGGGCTGGCAGGTGCATCCGGTCGTGGTAAACACGCCGGTCACTCAGGTTTTGCTTTCTCCCGACGCTCGTCGCCTGTTTGTGTTGAGCCCAACTAGCCTTACGGTGTTCACGCTGAATGCGGCGCTGGAGGGCGTAGGGAAAACGCTAACGTTTGAACAGCAAAAAATGGTGTCGATGGCGCTTTTACCCGGTGCAAGTTCGCTTCTGTTACAAAACAGCCAAGGGCAGATCAGTCAGTGGTTTGATGTGCAACGCGATGGCGAGCGTGAGCTGACTCAGATCCGTCGTTATCAACCTGCGTTAGCCGATAGCCTGATGGTTAACGAACCGTACCGCCGCGTGTTTGCCGCGATTGCGCCCACGGGCGAGCTCGCCATTTACTCTTCACTGCGAGAGAACGCGGTGTTACGGGCATCGATTAAGCCTGGCGTGAAAACGGCCTGGTTTGATCCGCAGGGGAAAGGGTTATTGGCTGAAACGGCACAGGGGACGTTTTGGTACCCACTGAGTAATGACTACCCGGAAATTAGTTGGCAAACCTTGTTGAAGCCAACGTGGTTTGAGAATCACCCAGCCCCAGACTATGTGTGGCAAAGCACCTCCGGCAGCGATAACTATCAGGCCAAATATAGCCTGTGGCCAGTGATTTTTGGCACCTTGAAAGCCGCATTTTATGCGTTGCTGTTTGCAACGCCGTTGGCCGTTGCCGGAGCCATTTACACCGCATGCTTTATGTCGCCCCGTCAACGAAGCGTGGTGAAACCCGCGATTGAAATGATCGGCGCGTTTCCCACCGTGGTGATCGGTTTAGTGGCCGCGATTTGGCTCGCGCCTATTATCGAAAATCATCTTTTAGCATTGCTCGCGCTACCGATTCTGGTTCCTCTGATTATTGTGGCCAGCGCCGCGCTGTGGACGCGTATTTTCCCTACGTGGGCTCGGCGCTCAGGCTATCGCCTCGATGTTTGTCTTTTGCTACCGGTGCTCGCAGGGCTACTGACGCTGTGGTTTATGCTGGCGCCGCATCTTGAGATTATGCTGTGGGGAATGCCGCTGCATGAGCGTTTAGGTGATGGTTACGATCAGCGGAATACGCTAGTAGTAGCGATTGCGCTGGGTTTTGCGTTGGTTCCGGTGATTTTCTCGCTGGCAGAAGATGCACTGTTCAGCGTGCCTGCTTCGTTGGCGCAAGGCTCACTGGCCCTCGGCGCGACCCAGTGGCAAACCGTGATGAGGGTGCTTTTGCCAAGCGCCAGCGCGGGGATTTTCTCGGCGCTGATGATCGGGCTTGGGCGAGCCGTGGGAGAAACCATGATTGTCTTGATGGCGACAGGGAATACGCCGCTGTTGGATAACACGCCGTTCCAAGGGCTGCGAGCGCTAGCCGCCAATATTGCGATTGAAATGCCGGAAGCAGTGGTGGGCAGCGCACACTATCGCGTGCTGTTTTTAACGGCGTTGGTGCTGTTTATGTTTACCTTTGTGGTGAATACCTTAGCTGAAATGGTGCGCTTAAAACTGCGTACGCGCTATAACGCTGAGCGAGAGGGATTATGAGTCATCAGCAAACTGCTCAAGCGCCGAGTCAGCAGCAAGGTATGCGTCGGTGGTTCCATAGCGGGCGGCCTTGGATTTGGTTAAGCGCGGGCGCGGTCACGATCAGCCTATTGGCGTTATTGGGGCTGATTGTGTTGCTGGCGGGGCAGGGAATGCGTTATTTCTGGCCGCATTCGGTCTATGAATTTGAGCTGAACAATGGCCAGCGAATTATTGGCGAACGCTATGCGATAAATCAGATCCCACGCCAGCAGCTGCTAGACGCGGGCATCAAGCTTGCGCCGGATGCACCCACAACGCTGCCGCGTTATCTTATCAAAACAGGCAACCGTGAATGGCAAAACCAAGATTTTGTTACCCTGTTGGCGCAGGATATTCGCCATACGCGGAAACCGAAGGATCTGTTGGTGCTTGAACGCGAGCACAACGGGAACGCCTATGGTTATCTGGTTGGTCTGCTAGAAAACGGTCAACCGCTGGTGGGACGGCAAGTGGTGCGCGATCTTCAGAGCAGCATTGCGCGCACGCGTGGGTTGACTCAGAAGATTGCGCATTTGCGCCAGCATCAGCTTTCGGCGATCAGCGCACAGTTTGAAAAAATGCGCTTAAGTCAGCGTCAAGCCGAGATGAATGGGACGTGGAACGATCGACTACAGGCGCAGATTCGTGCCGAACGGCTGGAGTTAGAACGTAAGCATCAGCAATTAATGATTCGCTTGGAAGCGCTTGAGCATGACCAAAAAAGCGATAGCTTGCTGCTGAGTGATATGAACGGCATTCAGCGAGAAATTCCCGTTTATGAAATCCATGATGCATGGATGCCTAATGCGATGAGCACCGGTGACAAGGTTCGACACTGGGCGAAACAGATTAAAAAGTTCATGGTGGATAATCCACGAGAATCCAATACGGAAGGCGGTGTTTTTCCGGCGCTTTTTGGCACCATGCTGATGGTGATACTGATGTCGGTGATCGTGATGCCATTAGGCGTGATTGCGGCGGTGTATCTGCACGAATACGCGCGTAAAAATTGGTTTACCCGCTTGATTCGTATTGCCGTGGTGAACTTGGCGGGCGTGCCGTCGATTGTATATGGGATCTTTGGTTTGGGCTTCTTCGTTTATGTGCTGGGTGGTTCCATCGATCAGCTGTTTTTCAGCGAAGCGTTGCCTAACCCAACGTTCGGAACGCCGGGGCTGCTTTGGGCATCGTTAACGCTCGCGTTGCTGACGTTGCCGGTGGTGATTGTGTCCACCGAAGAGGGGCTGGCTCGCATTCCTGCGTCGTTGCGGCAGGGTTCGCTGGCGCTAGGCGCAACCAAGGCGGAAACCTTGCGGCGGGTGGTTTTACCACTGGCGGTACCCGCCATGCTGACCGGATTGATCTTGGCCATTGCGCGCGCGGCGGGTGAAACCGCACCGTTGATGCTGGTGGGCGTGGTGAAATCGGTACCTGAATTACCGATTGATGCCGTGTTCCCTTATTTGCATCTGGATAGAAAGTTCATGCATCTGGGGTTTCAGGTTTATGACGGGGCGTTGCAAAGCCCTAACGTGGAAGCCGCCCGTCCGTTGGTCTTTGCGACCGCATTTTTACTGGTGACGCTGGTGGTGGGGCTAAATTTGGCCGCGATGTCGATTCGTCATTACCTGCGTGAGAAATATCGCGCGCTGTCGCTCTAGTTATTTTTTCTGAGGAGTCCTGCCCGTGGGTTTAACCGCACCGGAAATATTGCCCCTGCTGGATGTGCATCAGTTGCCGCCAGAGCAAACGGCATTAGCAACCAAAAATTTAAATCTGTTTTACGGCACGAAGCAGGTGCTGTTTGACGTGAATCTGTCGCTGCCAAAGAATCGTGTTACGGCGCTTATTGGGCCTTCCGGCTGTGGAAAATCAACGCTGCTGCGCTGTTTTAACCGTATGAACGATTTGGTCGAGCAGTGCCGCGTTGAAGGGGAAGTGAGCGTCAATGGGAGCCGTGTGAGCGGTGACGATATTGATGTTGCCTCTCTTCGCCGCCGCGTCGGAATGGTATTCCAACGGCCCAATCCGTTTCCGAAATCGATCTATGAAAACGTGGTGTATGGCCTGCGTTTAAATGGTGTGCGCGATCGGCGGATACTGGATGAAACCGTCGAGCGGGCATTGCGTCAGGCTGCGCTTTGGCATGAGGTGAAAGGGCGCTTGAGCGATAACGCCTTCAAATTATCCAGCGGCCAGCAGCAGCGTTTGGTGATTGCGCGCGCGATTGCGATTGAGCCAGAGGTATTGTTGCTCGATGAACCGACGTCGGCGCTGGATCCTATTTCTACGTTGACCATTGAAGAGCTGATAGTTGGTCTTAAAGAAAATTACAGCGTGGTGCTGGTCACCCATAACATGCAGCAGGCGGCACGCGTGTCAGATTACACCGCGTTTATCCATCAGGGGGAAGTGGTGGAGTACGCCGATACCGATACGTTGTTTACCTCGCCAAGGCAGAAGAAGACGGAAGATTATATTACGGGGAGATATGGGTGATAGATGCAATAGATTTGGTGTGTTACGTCCGCCTAAGATACTGAGTCCTACATATACATTGTGCAGGCGTCCGAGCAAGGCGGCTCAATCGCCGTTATAGCTTAAGCGTGGTGAAAGGTTACGTCCGTCTAAAACTACGAATTCTACCTGTGCATGGTGCAGACGTCCGTGTTAGGGGGCCAATCGCCGCCCCCTAACAACCCGGCTTGGCACCCCCTTCCAGCCCGCTACGCGGGTGCCCTCATTTCATCATTCCGGTCTTAACGGAACGAACGGCAATCGCCATCCTGGCTCCTCCGTTCTTTCGCCGACGTCCCTGTCGGCGAATCCTAACCTGCATGATTCACTCGGCTGTCCGGTAACGTGCCGGAGAAGGTCAAACCCAGAAACAAAAAGCAAAAGACAAAAGACAAAAGACAAAAGACAAAAGACAAAAGACAAAAACTTTATCTGTTTTTTAGTTTAAGTCGTGGCATTTAGAGCAGTGAAAACAGGATGTTTTCACGAGGGGAGGAGGCGCCAGGGATGGCGCATGCCGACCCGGTGCGGAGATGGCGTCTCGGATAAAAGCGCGAGGATTGAAGGGGCGCGCGCTGGCGCCCCTCATCGTACGCCTTCAGTAATGTACCCATGTAGCTCGGTATAAATAGGCGGACGAAACCTTACGCTATGGCTGCATAAATGCTTGGCGGACGAAACCTTACACCAAGGCTTCATAAGCAAAGCGTTCGAAACCTTACACAAAGGCTTGTTTTGCGCCCAACCTTACATTGAATTCGGATTCACCGGCGGGGTAGGGGATTTATATTTCGCCAAATAATCCGGCTGGAAAATACACATACGGATTGCGTTGCGGTATTCGCCGTTGATAAAGAATTCGTGGATCAGTTCGCCTTCGATTTTGAATCCTAGCTTGCTGTAAATATGAATCGCCTTTTGGTTTTCTTTGTCGACGATTAAATACAGTTTGTAGAGATTGAGCACCGAAAAACCATGATCCAAAGCGAGCTGTGCCGCTTTGCTGGCATAACCGTGGCCTTGATGGGCAGGGTCGATGATGATTTGAAATTCGGCACGGCGGTGAATATGGTCAATCTCAACCAGTTCAACTAAGCCAATTTTAACCCCGTCGTGTTCAACCACGAAGCGGCGTTCGCTCTGATCGTGAATGTGTTTGTCATACAGCTCAGAGAGTTCTACAAAGGCAATATAGGGTTCTTCAAACCAATAGCGCATGATGCTGGCGTTATTGTCGAGTTGATGAACGAACGTCAAGTCTTCCCGTTCCAGGGGGCGCAGTCTGACGTTGTTGTCGCTGGACATGTTGATTCCTCTCACTGTCATAAGTTTCAGCTAAATAGCCGATGTAGTGAATACTACAGACTGTATTATACCCAAAATAATTCAAGTTGCTTGAAGGCGACAAATACAAAAATCCCCAGCCAAGGCTAGGGATTTTGTTTATTGCGACGGTGAAACGTTGTTTAGTCTGGCGCATACCCCTGCGGGGGTAAACGAACACCGTCTAACCATGCAGCATCGTCTTTGGCCTTTAAACGTCCATCAATAAACCAGCTGACAACCAGCGGATAGATGGAATGCTCTTGTACCTGAACACGCTCAATAATTTCATCTTCGCTATCATGCTCGAAGATCGGGACTTTGGCCTGTAGAACAACCGGCCCGCCGTCAAGCTCATCGGTGACAAAATGCACCGAGGTGCCATGTTCTTCATCGCCGTTGTTCAGCGCCTGCTGGTGCGTGTGTAACCCCGGATATTTGGGCAGCAGAGAAGGGTGGATATTGAGCATCCGGCCCTGATAATGCTGCACAAAACGCGGAGATAAAATACGCATATAGCCCGCTAGAACCACCAAGTCTGGCTGGTAGCCGTCGATCTCTTGCATTAACGCCAGATCAAAAGCATCGCGGTCGGCATAGGATTTGGGGTCTAGACAGTGCGCGGGAATTCCATCCTGTGCTGCACGTTCAAGTCCATAGGCATTTGCCTTATTGCTGAACACCGCACTGATGCGTCCACGGATGCGCCCATCGTTACAGGCATCAATTAATGCCTGTAGGTTGCTACCGTTGCCGGAAATTAAAACGACGATGTTTTTCATTTGCTCAGTCGCTTAGGCGTTGATCACAACGCGTTCGTCAGTATTTGACGCCGCGATTGCACCAATTTTCCATGCTTTTTCGCCGTGGGCATTCATTAGCGCAATCGCTGCATCCACCTCTGAAGCTGGCAGTGCGATGATCATGCCAACGCCGCAGTTGAAGGTACGATACATTTCATGTCGGCTGACGTTACCAGCCTGTTGAAGCCAGTTAAAGACCGATGGCCACTGCCAGCTGGATTCATCGATAACGGCCTGTGTGCCTTCTGGCAGCACGCGTGGAATGTTCTCCCAGAAGCCGCCGCCGGTGAGGTGGGCGATGGCATGGATGTCGTGTTCTTCAATCAGCTTAAGAATGGATTTTACGTAGATCTTGGTTGGCGCCAGTAAATGGTCTGCCAGCGGTTTGCCATCCAGCTCTTCTTTGAGCGGATCGGTATGGCTGACTTCTAAAATCTTGCGCACCAGCGAATAGCCGTTGGAATGTGGACCGCTTGCGCCCAGCGCGATGAGTACGTCGCCCGCTTGAACCTTGCTGCCGTCAATGATTTCGGACTTTTCAACCACGCCAACGCAGAAGCCTGCAACGTCGTAATCTTCGCCGTGATACATCCCCGGCATTTCAGCGGTTTCACCACCGACCAGCGCGCAGCCTGACTGCTTGCAGCCTTCGGCAATGCCGGTAATAACGCTAGCGGCGGTGTCTACGTCTAATTTTCCGGTCGCATAATAATCGAGGAAGAACAGCGGTTCGGCGCCTTGCACGACCAAGTCATTAACGCACATCGCGACCAAATCAATACCGATGGTGTCGTGACGTTTTAAATCCATCGCCAGACGTAATTTGGTGCCAACGCCGTCGGTGCCTGAAACCAGAATGGGTTCGCGATACTTTTGCGGCAGGGCACAAAGTGCGCCAAATCCACCCAGACCACCCATGACTTCCGGGCGACGAGTTTCTTTTACCACACCTTTAATGCGATCAACTAAGGCATTGCCAGCATCAATGTCTACACCTGCGTCTTTGTAACTGAGAGCGGTTTTGTCGGTCACTGCGAAAATCCCCATGGCGGTTAGGATGAGTTCTGATATCAGGAGTGAAGAGGAACCGCTAACTCAGTAACGGTGCGGCTTGCACTTGCATCGGATAACAGAACGCACACTGAAATATTCAAAAGCGCGGCAATTCTAACAGTCTAGGCAAACGTTTGCGAGCGGCTTGTGAAGGGGATCTGATTTTTTCCTGTAAACAGTGGAGATCTCATCTAAGCTGATCTGGATCATGATTTTAACGGTGGCGCGGATTTTAAAAGGCGTTATAATCTCGCGATTTTTTTTTGCGCTGACCGCAACCTGGGAGATGAAATGATGAAGATCGTCGAAGTAAAACACCCGCTCGTAAGACATAAACTGGGCTTGATGCGCGAGAACGATATTAGCACCAAACGTTTTCGTGAACTGGCATCAGAGGTCGGGAGTTTACTGACCTATGAAGCGACCGCAGACCTCGAAACAGAAAAAGTAACAATTGATGGTTGGTGTGGTCCAGTCGAAGTCGATCAGATCAAAGGTAAAAAAATCACCGTGGTTCCAATCCTGCGCGCAGGTTTGGGCATGATGGAAGGCGTGCTGGAACATGTTCCAAGCGCACGTATCAGCGTTGTGGGTGTTTACCGCGACGAAGAAACTCTGGAGCCAGTGCCTTACTTCCAGAAATTGGTTTCAAACATCGATGAGCGTATGGCGCTGGTGGTTGATCCAATGTTGGCAACCGGTGGTTCTATGATTGCAACTATCGATCTGCTGAAAAAAGCAGGCTGTCACAGCATTAAAGTATTAGTACTGGTTGCTGCGCCAGAAGGTATTGCGGCGTTAGAAAAAGTGCACCCAGACGTTGAGCTGTACACTGCGTCTATCGATCAGGGCTTGAATGAGAAGGGATACATCATTCCTGGCTTGGGCGATGCGGGCGATAAGATATTTGGTACGAAATAATGATTGAGCCGACTTGAGAGTCGGCTTTTTTTTGGTCTATATCCTAATGCCGATCGTTTAAGAGATCGAGATACACGGGGCTAGCACACCGCGGGGCCGTTATGGAACACATCCATGTGTTCCCCCCTAAAGGGCAATGCTGAAGCATTGTTCAACTTTGCTCCTGGCAAAGTTGTCGGCAGCTAAAGCTGCTACGACCCCATCGGTGTACTTCCCCTAAAATCATGCTTCAGTGACCAGCATTAGTCTGTATATACCCTGCATTCTTAAAGCGGGTAGACCAAGCTAAAAACACAACACCTGGCTATTCAATAAAATCACTTAGAGGATAAAAAACATGACTCGTCGCGTCATCGGAGTAAGCGAACGCCCACCGCTTTTGCAAACGATTCCGTTGAGCTTCCAGCATTTGTTCGCCATGTTTGGCGCAACGGTTCTGGTGCCTATTCTATTCAAGATAAACCCTGCGACGGTCTTGCTGTTCAACGGCGTCGGTACGCTGCTGTATTTATTTATCTGTAAGGGAAAAATCCCTGCTTATTTGGGATCGAGTTTTGCCTTTATTTCACCGGTTATGCTGCTGTTACCTTTAGGCTATGAGCTGGCGCTCGGTGGCTTTATTGTGTGCGGCGCGCTGTTCTGCTTGGTGGCGTTGATTGTGAAGAAAGCCGGAACGGGCTGGCTGGATGTGATGTTCCCTCCGGCGGCGATGGGGGCGATTGTTGCGGTTATCGGACTTGAGCTTGCGGGCGTTGCCGCGAATATGGCAGGCTTATTGCCAGCCAGCGGAGCATCGGTAGATACCACCACGATCACCATTTCTATGGTGACTTTAGGGGTGACCGTGCTGGGCTCGGTGCTGTTCCGCGGCTTTTTAGCGATTATCCCTATCTTAATCGGTGTGTTGGCAGGGTATGCACTGTCATTTGCCATGGGCGTGGTGGATTTAACGCCTATCCGTGAAGCTCATTGGTTTGCATTACCGACTTTCTATACGCCAAAATTTGAGTGGTTTGCGATCCTGACCATTCTGCCTGCTGCGCTGGTGGTAATTGCCGAGCACGTGGGCCATTTGGTGGTGACGGCGAATATCGTGAAGAAAGATTTGCTGCGTGATCCAGGTTTGCATCGCTCGATGTTTGCAAATGGTCTATCAACCATGTTCTCGGGTTTCTTCGGCTCAACGCCAAATACCACCTACGGCGAAAATATCGGCGTGATGGCGATTACCAAAGTGTATAGCACCTGGGTAATTGGCGGCGCAGCGGTTCTGGCTATTCTGCTGTCTTGTATCGGCAAGCTGGCAGCGGCGATTCAGATGGTGCCCGTGCCGGTGATGGGCGGTGTCTCTCTGCTGCTGTACGGCGTCATCGGTGCATCGGGTATTCGTGTGCTGATTGAATCAAAAGTGGACTACAACAAAGCGCAGAACCTAATCCTGACGTCGATTATTTTGATTATTGGCGTGAGCGGCGCGACCATCCACATTGGTGCCGCTGAATTGAAAGGTATGGCGCTGGCGACGATTGTCGGTATTGCCATGAGCCTGTTATTCAAAGTGATCAGCATGATTCGCGGTGAAGAAGTGATCCTCGACGAAGCAGACGAAGAACAAACGCCTGCGCGTTAATCTGATCCTGACGATCCTCGCTCAACAGCCGCCAGTTTATGTGTTAAACTGGCGGCGTTTTTTTGCCTGTTTTGGTTTGAGGTGCTTCTGAACACGCCGGCACAGCTTTCACTGCCACTTTATTTGCCTGATGACGAGACTTTTGCGAGTTTCTATCCGGGAGAGAATTCTTCTCTGTTAGCCGCATTGCAGGGCGCTTTGCAGCAGGAGCATGGTACCTATATCTATTTTTGGTCGCGTGAGGGCGGAGGGCGTAGCCATCTGTTGCATGCGGCCTGTGCAGAGCTTTCTCAGCGCGGTGAAGCCGTGGGCTACGTGCCTCTGGATAAACGTGCCTACTTTGTGCCCGAAGTGTTAGATGGCATGGAGCAGCTCTCCTTGGTTTGCATTGATAATATTGAATGCATCGCCGGAGAAGCTGAGTGGGAAATGGCGATTTTCAATCTCTATAATCGCATTCTTGAAACCGGTCGTACCCGATTGCTGATCACCGGCGATCGCCCACCTCGTCAGCTTAATCTTCATTTGCCCGATCTGGCTTCGCGCCTAGACTGGGGACAAATCTATAAACTCCAGCCGCTCGGCGATGAAGATAAACTCTTGGCTTTACAGCTGCGTTCAAAACTACGCGGCTTTGAGCTACCTGAGGACGTTGGCCGATTTTTATTAAAGCGGTTAGATCGTGAAATGCGAACGCTCTTTATGACGCTGGATCAGCTGGATCATGCGTCGATAACGGCGCAGCGCAAGCTAACGATTCCGTTTGTGAAAGAGATTTTATCGCTGTAAACAGCCCTCGCTTATGCTTTCGTGGCTAAGCCAATGGGCTGGCTCGCGCCTTCCTTCGCATTGATGTCCCACATTCGTTGGCGTACATTGCTTCTTCCGCTCGAATCTTATGAGCCCTGCATCTGTAAGGGAGTTGTACTGCGTGAAAATTGAAATGATCAGCAACAAGGTGTTATCCGATCATTGGGCAGTCCTGCGTCAATATACCTATGATTTAACGCGACATAATGGTGGCACGGTGCGCCAAATGCGCGAGGTCTATGACCGTGGAAATGGCGCTACGCTGTTGCTGTACAGCGTGGAGAAAAAAACGGTTGTGCTCATTCGCCAGTTCCGTATTCCAACCTACCTTAACGGTAACCGCGACGGTCTGTTGATCGAAACCATTGCGGGCCTGCTGGATAACGATGCGCCAGAAGATTGCGTGCGTCGAGAAGCGATGGAAGAAACCGGTTTTGAAGTTGGCCAAGTGACTAAAGTCTTTGAGGCCTATATGTCACCCGGCGGCGTAACTGAAATTATTCATTTCTTTGCGGCTCCGTACACCAACAGCCAAAAAGTGGCGGCCGGTGGCGGAATTGAAGATGAAGATATCGAAATCTTAGAGCTTCCTTTCCAGCAGGCCCTTGAAATGATTAAGAGCGGCGAGATTAAAGATGGCAAAACCATCATGCTGTTGCAGTACGCCCAAATTCAGGGCTGGATGAATTAACCTGCTTATGGCCTAGCGTGAACACGATGGGCCACCCTTTCGGTATTCCCTTCTGATATGTCCTGTTGGTTTCCTAGCCATTAGCAAATTGTTGCGATAAATAACACTTTTTGTTTTGTTGTTTATGGCGTGCTTCATAGATTAAGTTGTTTTGCTCACTATACTGGTGGGGTTTCCTTTGCGTTAAACACCGATGAAATAAAGTAAAAAAGGACCCTACGATGGACGAACAATTAAAACAAAGTGCGCTTGATTTCCACGAGTTCCCAATTCCAGGCAAAATTCAGGTCGTTCCGACGAAGCCCCTCGCCACCCAGCGTGATTTGGCTTTAGCCTACTCCCCTGGCGTAGCGGCCCCCTGTTTGGAGATCGCCGCCGATCCGCTTGCTGCCTATAAATACACCGCGCGTGGAAACTTAGTGGCCGTTATCTCTAACGGTACGGCGGTGCTTGGTTTAGGTAACATCGGTGCCTTGGCGGGTAAGCCCGTGATGGAAGGCAAAGGCGTTTTGTTTAAAAAGTTTGCGGGTATCGATGTGTTCGATATCGAAGTTGATGAGCTCGACCCTGATAAACTGATCGACGTGGTCGCCGCGCTGGAGCCGACTTTTGGTGGGATTAACCTTGAAGATATCAAAGCGCCCGAGTGTTTCTACATTGAGAAGAAACTGCGCGAGCGCATGAAGATCCCGGTCTTCCATGACGATCAGCACGGAACCGCCATTATCTGTACCGCCGCCGTGCTTAATGGTTTGCGCGTGGTGAAAAAACAGATTAGCGATGTGCGTCTTGTGGTTTCTGGCGCGGGCGCGTCGGCCATTGCCTGTTTAAATCTGCTGGTGGCATTAGGGCTGAAGCGTGAAAATATCACGGCCTGTGACTCCAAAGGCGTGATTTATCAAGGTCGCGAAGAGAATATGGCCGAAAGCAAACAGGCCTATGCGATCAAAGATAACGGCTGGCGCTCGCTTGCTGATGCGATCCCTAATGCGGATATTTTCCTCGGCTGCTCGGGGCCAGGCGTAATGACGCAAGACATGGTGAAAACCATGGCACGAGATCCGCTGATTTTAGCATTGGCTAACCCTGAGCCAGAAATTTTACCTCCGCTGGCTAAGGCTGTTCGCCCCGATGCGATCATCTGTACGGGACGTTCCGACTTCCCAAATCAGGTTAACAACGTTCTGTGCTTCCCGTTCATTTTCCGTGGTGCACTCGACGTTGGCGCAACCACCATTAACGAAGAGATGAAGCTGGCCTGCGTGCATGCGATTGCTGACTTAGCATTGGCAGAGCAGAGCGACGTTGTGGCTTCCGCCTATGGCGATCAGGATCTCTCGTTTGGCCCAGAATACATTATTCCAAAACCTTTCGATCCTCGCCTGATTGTGAAAATCGCCCCAGCCGTGGCTAAAGCAGCGATGGATTCTGGCGTAGCGACGCGGCCAATCGAAGATTTTGATGCTTACATCGAGCATCTGACCGAGTTCGTTTATAAAACCAATCTGTTTATGAAGCCCATTTTCTCTCAGGCGAAGAAAGAGAAAAAACGCGTGGTGCTGGCAGAAGGTGAAGAAGAGCGCGTGTTACATGCGACCCAGGAGCTGGTTACGCTGGGCATTGCTTCGCCGATTCTGGTTGGCCGTCCTGACGTTATCGAAATGCGGCTGAAAAAGCTTGGCTTGCAAATTGAAGCGGGTAAAGATTTTGAGATCGTAAATAACGAATCCGACCCGCGCTTCAACGAATACTGGCGTGAATACTACGAGATCATGAAGCGTCGCGGTGTTTCCCAAGAGCAGGCGCGTCGTGCGGTGATTGGTAATCCGACTCTGATTGCGGCCATCATGCTGCAACGCGGTGAGGCCGACGCCATGATTTGCGGCACTATCGGTAATTACCACGAGCATTATGAAGTGGTGCACAACGTGTTTGGTTTCCGTGAAGGGGCGCACGTGGCGGGTGCCATGAACGCGTTGTTGCTACCAAGCGGCAACACCTTCATTGCCGATACCTACGTCAACGACGATCCTACCGCTGAACAGTTGGCTGAAATTACGCTGATGGCGGCGGAGACGGTGCGCCGTTTTGGCATTGAGCCGAAAGTTGCGTTGTTATCTCATTCTAGCTTTGGGGCATCAGACTGTCCTGCCGCGCGTAAAATGCGTCGTACGCTAGAATTAGTGAATGCCGCAGCGCCTGAGCTTGAGATCGACGGAGAAATGCACGGCGATGCCGCGCTGGTCGAAAGTATTCGTAATGATGTCATGCCAGACAGCCCGCTGAAGGGCGCGGCAAACATTTTGATCATGCCGAACATGGAGGCTGCACGTATCAGCTATAACCTGTTGCGCGTTTCTTCTTCTGAAGGGGTGACCGTTGGGCCAGTCTTAATGGGCGTCAGCAAACCCGTGCATATTTTGACCTCAATTGCCTCTGTGCGTCGCATCGTTAATATGGTGGCGTTATCCGTGGTAGAAGCACAAACGCAACCGCTGTAAAAGCTGTTATTGTTGGGTTTTCTAATGCCGTCTGCGCACCGTGGGCGGCATTTCAATTGCTGAGGGAATTGCTATGTTGATTGCAAAAATTAACGATAACTCACCCTATATCCCGCAAATAGCCGCATTGCTGCATTGGGAATGGTCAAGCCTACCGCGTTGGAGTACGCAGGAAGGTATCCAGCAGCGTTTTATCACGCGTAATCAGCCAGACAGTGAAGAGTTTACTCTGGTGGCTTACGTTGAGGATGGCCAACTGCTGGGCACCGCGAGCGTGATTGTTCATGAATTGGACGATCGTCCTGAGCGCAAATTCTGGCTAGGTGAAGTGTTTACGCCTCCGGAACACCGTGGCAAAGGCGTTGGCTCTGCACTCACCAAAGCCTGTGTGGCTCATGCCCAAGAGAAAGGCATTAAGCAGCTCTATCTTTACACCCCCGATAAGCAGAGCCTGTACCAAAAATTGGGCTGGCAAGAAATTGAGAAACGCGAAGTCTCAGGCGAATGGGTTTCTGTGATGAGCCTCAATCTCGACTAGTTGACCTGCCGCTGCCGGTGAATGTCATATGACAATGATTATCATTAAGTTTAAACTAGATGGAAACTTAATGGACTCAAAGGTTATGGCATGAAAAAGATTGGACTACTGGCGGCGGCTTTCCTGCTGAGCGCCTGCGGAATTGGCCAGCACGCCCAGACTATCAGCGCAGTACCGCAAGACAATATCGTCGATCTGCATACCGGACAAAAACTTACCCCACAGCAGCTGCTCGCTAAGCTGAGCACTCAGCCTCGCGTCATCGTTGGCGAAAAGCACGACAATTTACAGCATCATCAAATTGAGCAGTGGTTGGTTGAGCAACTTCCGCGCCAGCGCACGCAGGGCAGCGTATTAATGGAAATGATTACGCCGAACCAACAAGAAAAAGTGAACGCGGTGAAAGATCGGTTCAAGCGTGGGGAAACGTTGACCGGTCAGCAGATTACAGAACAAACAGCTTGGCAGAAAGGGTGGAAATGGGATCTCTATTCCGGCGTTGCCACCGAGGCCCTGCAAGGGCCATACCCGTTGCTGTCTGCCAATCTTGATCGCAGCGAAATCAAAAAATTCTACGAGCATCCACTTCCGGTTACCGGTGCGCTAAGCACTCAGCCGTCGGTGCAAGCAGCCATCACGAAAACGATCGAAGAGTCACACGGTGGAAAATTAGAGCCTAAACAGGCCGAAGCGATGTTGGCTATACAGCAGCAGCGCGATCGCCGTATGGCAGAAAGCTTGCTTGCCGCACCAACGCCAGCGCTGCTCATCGTCGGTGGCTATCACGCCAATCGTGCGCTAGGAGTTCCTCTGCATATTGAAGATATTGCGCCGATGACGGAGTTAACGATTGTGATGCTAGCGGAAGAGGGCATTAAGGTAGACAAAAGTAATGCGGACTTCGTGTGGTATACGGAGAAAGCTAAGCCATAGTTATGGCCTGTAGGTTTTCGCCTAAGAGGATGCGCCGTGAATGGCGCATTCTGAACTGGAGTGAAAATTTATGCCTACGTGACCAAATGATTGGCGGCTAATTCAGCATTTTGCCTTCTAGCCCAGCTTTTATCGCTTCCCATTCATCATCAATAATACTAAACCGCACCGAGTTGCGTTTTCGCCCATCAGGCATGATCCGTTCGTGGCGGATAATGCCTTCTTGCTGAGCGCCAATGCGTAAAATAGCCGCGCGGGAGCGTGCGTTGTTTTCATCGGTGGTGAACTGTACGCGAACGCAGTTCATCACTTCAAACGCATAGCTAAGCAGCAGGTATTTGGCTTCGGTATTGATGCCAGAACGTTGGAAGGAGTGGCTCAGCCACGTATGACCAATTTCGAGTTTCCGGTTGGCGGAATCAATTTTCCAAAAACGGGTGCAGCCGACCACTTTGCGACTGTCGGCATCGACGATAACAAACGGCATTTGACTGCCGTTTTCGCGCTGCTCAAAAGCGTGTGTGAGATATTTATCAATGGACTGCGGGCTTGGAATGACCGTTAGCGTCATTTCCCACAGCTGCCCGTCTGAGGCGGCATCGATAATTGGCTGGCGATGTTCAACCTGCATCGGGTGAAGCTCTACACGTTTGCCTTTTAAGACGGGCTGTTCCATATGAAAACCTCGCGTTAAAGAATCTCTAAGACCTGCTCTGGTGGACGACCGATCCGGGCTTTTTTGCCTTTAACCACGATTGGGCGCTCGATCAATTTCGGATTGTTGATCATGGCATCGATTAGCTGATCTTCAGTTAACGATTCATCGGCAAGATTAAGTTCTTTGTACAGATCTTCTTTGTGGCGCATCAGTTGGCGAGCGGAAGTGAACCCGAGTTCTTTCAGCAGCGTTTTCAGCGTTGCAGCATCGGGCGGCGTTTCCAGATACTGGATGATAGTTGGCTCAATACCTTGTTCTTTAATCAGCGCGAGTGTTTCACGGCTCTTTGAGCAGCGAGGATTGTGATAAATCGTGACGTGTTGTGGCATAGGTTTTCCTTAGCGGCCTCCGCGTTGATACTGCTTGAAGCTTTGTTGTAGCTGGCGTAGTTGATCGATACGCGCGTCGTAACGCGCCTGTTTAAGGCTGCCAACCGGCATCAGGGCACTGGCGTTGCTGAGTAAGCCAATCGCCTGATCCAATTGTCCTACCAGCGCCAAACTCTCTGCGCGGGCGGAAAGCTCTTCATCACGGATCCCCTGCGCGGCGCTGGCCTGAGCGAGAATATCCCAACCGTTAGGATCGTTTGGATGATCAAAGGTATAGCGATAAAGAATACGTGACGCTTTGGCTGGCTGATTGCCTTCAACGTAGGCATTCGCCAAGTTAATTTGTAATACGGGCTCGTTGCGGTTTTTAGCCAGCGCTGACTCCAAACGAGCGATAGCTGAGGGTGCTTTCTTCTGCTCTAAATCGATATCGGTCATCAGGTCGATAAACCAGATATTGTCTGGCTGACTTTCGAGCAACGGTTGTAGCATTTTGCGCGCGTCATCATATTTATTGGCTTGGCTGAACAAGATAGCTCGGCCATAGCGCGCGGCAGTTTGTTCACGTACGTTGCCGTTTTCCATCGCCTTGAGGATATCTTCAGTCAGGAACGTGTTTCCATCCTGACCGCCGCTGTACATGCCTAGTGCACGCACTTTTGCGAGTAAGTAGTCTTGTGATGACTGAACGGGATGCGGTGGCATCTGGTTTGCGCGGTTGCGCGTGTCGGACAGGCGGCTGTCTGGCAGGGGGTGAGTCAGCAAAATTTCAGGTGGCTTCGATGAATAGCGCGATTGATCGGACAGCTTTTGCAGAAAGCTTGGCATGGCCTGCGGATCGAAGCCCGAACGCTGTAGAACCTGAAGGCCTATGCGGTCAGCTTCTTGCTCATTTTGCTGAGTAAAGCTGATCATATTTTGTTGGCTACCGGCTAAGGTGCCGCTCAAAGCAGCCATACCCGCCTGTGGGCTGGCCATTGCGAGTAAGATTGAGCCCAGAGCGCCCACCCAGGTCAATGGCGCTGTACGCTGTTGCTCTTCCATCGCACGGGCTAAATGGCGCTGGGTTACGTGGGAGATTTCATGCGCCATAACCGAAGCCAGTTGGCTCTCGTTATCGGTATAGCGGAATAGCGCGGAGTGTAAAACCACGTTGCCGCCGAAGAAGGCGAAGGCGTTGATTTCGTCATTGCGCACTAAATAGAAGTGAAACGGTGTGCGTACTGAATGGGCATGAGACACCAGACGCATTCCCAGTCCGTTGATATATTCCATCAATAGGGGATCGTTGATAAGCGGTGTACTGGCACGGAGCTGGCGCACGTAAAAATCACCCATCGCCAGCTCTTGATTGATGCTGAGCGTGTTCCCTGCGGTAGTACCAATGTCAGGCAGTTGGTCATCGTTTGGATCTGCTTGGCTAGGCATGGAGCCAGTCAGCAATAAACCAGCAACTATCGTCGCGATAACCGATGTTTTAAACCGAGAAGTCATAAGAGACAGTTCCATTCAGTTTCATCTGTACCCATGTGGGAGTTTTGCTTGGCAGAAACACGAATCATTAGGATATAACGCATTGGTTTGTTATCCACAATGGCATTTTTGACAGCAAAGGCCTGTAAGAGTTCTTCTTAACTACGCCACTCTCTATTACACTCATTCTGCCATCATAGTAGGATCGACTCCACGCCGCCATGACAGCAAAATCATCATTTTACGTTATTGGCTTTTTGCCAGCTCTTTTCAAGGATAAAAACTGTACGTGTGTGCAGCTTAAGGAGTGACCCGCATGCTTGATATGTTAATGCAGTGGTATCGACGACGCTTTACCGATCCACAGGCAATAGCATTACTGACTATCCTGCTCGTCGGCTTTTGTATCATTTATTTTTTTAATGGGATCTTAGCCCCGTTGCTGGTGGCGATTGTTCTCGCCTATCTGTTGGAATGGCCAACGCATAAACTTCAGCTAATTGGTTTTTCACGCGTATGGGCCGTGGTTGCCGTGCTGATTGTATTTGGCGGGATTACGCTGCTATCTGTTTTCGTCATTGCTCCCGCGGTTTGGCAGCAGGGATTCAACCTGTTGGCCGATATGCCGAAAATGGTGACGCGTTTTTATGAATTTGCAGCAACGCTGCCAAGGCGTTATCCAGCGCTGATGGATGCGGGCATTATTGATATGGTGGTAGAGAATACCCGCGCCAAGTTGGCGGTGATGGGAGAGTCGGTGGTGAAATTATCACTGGCGTCGTTGGTGGGGCTGCTTACGCTGGCGATTTATCTTATTCTTGTGCCGCTGATGGTATTTTTCCTGCTCAAAGACAAAGAGCAAATGCTGAATGCTGTACGGCGGGTGCTACCGCGCGATCGCGGATTGGCCGGACAGGTTTGGATCGAGATGAATCAGCAAATCACGAACTATATTCGCGGCAAAGTGCTTGAAATGGTGGTGGTGGGCGTGGCGACCTATCTGGTCTTTCTGGTCGTGGATTTGCACTATGCCTTGCTATTGGCCGTGCTGGTTGGGTTCTCGGTACTGATTCCTTATATCGGCGCGGTGTTGGTGACGATCCCGGTGGTTATTGTGGCGCTGTTCCAATGGGGACTCGGCGCTGATTTCTGGACGTTGTTTGTCGCTTATCTGGTCGTTCAAGGGTTAGATGGCAATCTGCTTGTTCCGCTGTTGTTCTCTGAAGCGGTGAACCTGCATCCATTAGTGATCATTCTTTCGGTGATTATCTTTGGTGGGTTATGGGGATTCTGGGGCGTTTTCTTTGCGATCCCACTGGCGACGCTGGTAAAAGCGGTGATCCACGCTTGGCCTGACGAGTTTATTTCTGAAGCGGATTAGTCGTTAGCGTTCCCGAAAAAACAACGCCCTGCATGCAGGGCGTTGGCGTTTTAAAGCTTTAAAGCAAAGGTTTATTACCCGTTGTTTTTGACGTAGTCCAAAACGATATCGTGGTGATTGCTGGTTTTGAAATCGTCGAATACGTGCTGAACTTTGCCTTCTTCGTCAATCAGGAAGCTGATGCGATGGATGCCGTCGTAGGTTTTACCCATGAAGGATTTTTCACCCCACACGCCAAACTCTTCGCACACTTTGTGATCTTCATCAGATAGCAAGGTGAAATTAAGAACTTCTTTTTCTACAAAGCGGGAAAGTTTTTCGGGTTTATCCGTGCTGATACCAAGCACTTCTACGCCCAGTTTTTTCAATTCATCCATGTTGTCGCGCAGTCCACAGGCTTGAACGGTACAGCCTGGAGTCATGGCTTTTGGATAGAAATAGACTAAAACTTTCTGACCTTGGAAGTCGGCCAAGCTGATTTGCTCACCATCTTGATCTAACAGGGTAAATTTAGGAGCGATGCTACCGGCTTTCAATGGGCTCATTACTGCTCTCCGTCTTTATCTTCATGCAGGGAATAGTTCACGACGTTTATACTGCCTTGCGCGCTGAGTTCTGTACAGAGCTTCTCAAAAGCTTGCTCAATACTTTCTGCATCCTGACTGGCAGGGCTGTGTGCGGTGATTTGAATATACAATTTTGGCGCCGCCGAGTCCTGGCTCAGTTGGGTTTTAGAAACCAGTTCGGCAATATTCATGTGGTGCGAATCAAATAAGTCAGTGAAGCGTTCGATGATGTGCGGGGAATCTTTGACTTCAACCTGCACCCACACGGTGGCTGGCATGGTTGGGCGTTCATGCCACGTTGTGCGTTTCATCACGATCAGCAAATCCATCTCCACGCCCTTAAGCGGTAAAGTGGATTCAATAAGGGTAATGGCATTCCAGCTACCGGATAGCAGCATGATAAAAGTGAACTCTTCGCCCAACATTGCCAAACGGCTATCTTCAATATTGCACCCGCAGCTGCTTACATGGCGGGTGATGTTATTGACGATACCGGGGCGATCTGCGCCTAAGGCTGTAATGACTAAATAGTGTTGATTGGGCTGTGGCAAGAGCATTCTTCCTGACTTTGTGGTGGTGTCCCAAGGTAAACACAAAAAAAACGCCTCGACAAGCAGTTAGCGCATAGATGTTTACTTGCTTTGCGATCGCTTTCAAAAGTACCATGAGGAACCTGTTTGTGGAGGGACTGTCAATGTTCACGGGAAGTATTGTTGCGCTGGTTACGCCGATGGATGACAAAGGTCAGGTCGATCGCGCTAGCTTGAAGAAATTGATTGATTATCATGTGGCCAGCGGGACGTCTGCGATTGTATCCGTAGGAACCACCGGCGAATCTGCCACGCTAAATCACGACGAGCACGTCGATGTGGTGCTACAGACGCTGGATCTTGCTGATGGCAGAATCCCTGTGATTGCTGGCGCCGGAGCAAATGCTACCACGGAAGCGATTGCTTTGACCGAGCGCTTCAATAATACGGGCGTCGTTGGTTGTCTGACGGTCACGCCGTATTACAATAAGCCAATGCAGGAAGGTTTGTTCCAGCACTTTAAAGCTATCGCTGAACATACTGATTTGCCACAGATTTTGTATAACGTACCTTCGCGTACGGGATGCGATATGCTGCCAGAAACGATTGCTCGTTTGGCAGAGATTAAAAATATTGTTGCTGTAAAAGAAGCGACCGGGAACTTAAGTCGTGTTAGTCAGATCCAAGAACTGGTCAACGACGATAGCTTTATTTTGCTAAGCGGCGATGACGCAACGGCTCTGGACTTTATGCAACTGGGTGGTCAGGGCGTTATTTCTGTCACAGCAAACGTCGCTGCGCGTGAAATGGCTGAACTCTGTAAGCTTGCTGCTGAAGGCGATTTCGCTAAAGCGCGTAAGCTGAATCAGCGTTTAATGGCGCTGCATCAACAGTTATTTGTAGAAGCAAACCCGATACCGGTGAAATGGGCCTGTAAGGTATTGGGACTCATAGCAACCGACACGATGCGTTTACCAATGACGCCAATTAGCGATAAGGCTCGTCCTGTCGTAGAACAAGCGCTTAAACACGTCGGCTTGCTGTAACTCTTAGGGAGATTGAATGGCTTACTTAGTACAAAAGTCGGCGGTAGCGACTGTCGTTGGCATTTCTTTGGTGATGATGCTGTCTGCATGTTCGACCGATCAGCGCTATAAGCGTCAGGTGAGCGGCGATGAGGCTTATCTTGATGCTTCTACGCTGTCCGAATTGAAAACGCCCGCAGGGATGATTCTGCCGGTGCAAAACGGTGCTTATGATGTGCGTTTAAATGCAGCTCAGGGCAACGTAGGCAAAGCGTTGGATATTCGACCACCGGCGCAGCCATTGGCTCTGCTGAACGGTTCTCGTGGCCAGTTTGTTAATGGCGCAGCGATTGTCTTGGTTGAGAGCACGCCGGGAGCAAGTAGCCTGTGGTCTCAGGTTGCGCAGGCAGTACAGGGGTTAAATTATCCTATTGCCAGCCGTAACGATGCAGGACAAACGCTGACGACCGATTGGATTAACTTCCAGCGTGGCGACGAAGACGTACAGTATCAAGGCCGTTATCAGGTATCTGTGCAACCACAGGGCTACCAAACGGCGGTTGTGGTTAAATCCTTAGGCTTGAAGCAGGGCGACACAGCGATCACTGAGGATTCGCAGACTCAGCGTTACGCGGTTTCTGTGCTGAACGATATTGTCAGCGGTTTGGATAAATATCAAACCGATCAGGCTAACGCACGTGCCAACCGTCAGGTGGGTGATATTGACGTGCAGAGCGGCGCTGATGATACGGGCTTACCGGTGTTGATCGCGCGTGCGCCATACACTGCGGTTTGGGATCGTTTACCAGCAACGCTTGAACATATCGGCATGAAAGTGACCGACCGTAGCCGTCCGCAGGGGACAATCTCCGTGACCTACAAATCGATCAGCAGCAGTAGCTGGGACGATCTGGGTGCGAAAGACCCTGAGCTGAAAGAAGGTGATTATAAGATTCAGGTCGGCGATTTAGATAACCGTACCAGTCTGCAATTCCTCGACAGCAAAGGGGCTCCACTGAGTCAGTCGCAGAACGATGCGTTGGTGAGTGTGTTCCAAGCGGCGTTTGCGAAAGTAAAAGCTAGCCAGTAATCGCACAAACCATAGAAATGTAAAAAGGGGCTTCGGCCTCTTTTTTATTTCATTTTTTTAATGCGCAATCGTTTGGCTGGCGTATAATGCCCCTAAATTGATGCGCTTTGACCTAAAGCCGCTGATTTCATTTTTTATGTTCTTAAACCTATGGAGTAAGCAAAATGCAAAAGCTCGCTGAGTTGTATCGCGGCAAAGCAAAAACCGTGTACACCACTGAAAACCCGGATTTGCTGATTCTTGAGTTCCGAAATGATACATCAGCACTGGATGGCCAGCGCATTGAGCAGTTTGATCGTAAGGGGATGGTTAACAACAAATTTAACCATTTCATCATGAGCAAACTGGAAGAGGCGGGGATCCCGACTCAGATGGAGCGCTTACTCTCTGATACTGAAGTGTTGGTGAAAAAGCTGGAGATGGTTCCGGTTGAATGCGTGATCCGCAACCGTGCCGCAGGCTCGCTGGTGAAGCGCTTGGGCATTGAAGAGGGGACACCTCTTAATCCACCACTGTTCGATCTGTTCCTGAAAAACGACGCTATGCACGATCCGATGGTGAATGAATCATACTGCCGTACTTTTGGCTGGGTGAGCGAAGAAAACTTAGCCACCATGAAAGCACTGAGCTACAAAGTTAACGATGTGCTGAGCAAGATTTTTGGCGATGCAGGACTGATTCTGGTCGATTTCAAACTTGAGTTTGGTTTATTTAAAGGTCAAGTTGTTCTGGGTGATGAGTTCTCTCCAGACGGTAGCCGCCTGTGGGATAAAGAAACGCTGAACAAGATGGATAAAGACCGCTACCGTCAGAGTTTGGGCGGCCTGATTGAAGCCTATGAAGAAGTTGCGCACCGTATCGGCGTAAAACTCGATTAAGCTTGCCGCTAAAAAACAGCACAAAACAGCAGAGGTGAGAGCCTCTGTTGTCATTTTTATGACCCGCCAATGAATTGAAATACCACCTATCTCTATCTGCAATGATGTATTTCATTATCTGATTTCTCCTTTTTATGGTATTCACGCCAGCAATTTCCTACCATTAAGGCATCATGTAATTTCTGAGGTTTAACTATGCGCTGGCAAGGGCGTCGTGAAAGCGACAACGTTGAAGATCGACGTGGAGATTCCACGGGTTCGTCCGGTGGTTTAGGCGGCGGTGGTTTTCGTGTACCGCGTGGTAAAGGTGGACTAATTCTGCTGGTGGTTGTACTGGTCGCGGGATATTACGGCGTAGATTTAACGCCGCTGCTTAACGGTGAAGCGCCCGTTGGTCAAACTCAAACCCAAAGCCAACAGGTTAATTCGCCAGAAGATAACCAGATGGCTAAATTTACTTCCGTTATTTTGGCGTCGACTGAAGACACCTGGAGCCAGTTGTTCCAGAAAATGGGGAAACAGTATCAAGATCCTAAACTGGTGCTCTATCGTGGTGCTACGCGCACGGGGTGTGGCACGGGTCAGTCCGTCATGGGGCCTTTTTATTGTCCGGCAGATAAAACCGTGTATATCGATCTCTCTTTCTACCAAGAGATGAAAGATAAGCTGGGTGCTGACGGCGATTTCGCTCAGGGTTATGTGGTTGCACACGAGGTTGGGCACCATGTACAAAACCTGCTGGGCATTGAGCCGAAAATTCGGCAGATGCAGCAAGGGGCAAGCAAGGCTGAGCAAAACCGCCTCTCGGTGAAAATGGAACTTCAGGCTGACTGCTTCGCTGGCGTGTGGGGACATTTCATGCAGAATCAGCAAGTGCTGGAGCAGGGCGATTTGGAAGAGGCTCTGAATGCTGCTCAGGCGATTGGCGATGACCGTTTGCAACAACAGAGCCAAGGCCGAGTGATCCCAGACAGTTTTACTCACGGAACATCTGAACAGCGCTACACATGGTTTAAGCGCGGTTTTGACAGCGGTAATCCAAATAGCTGCAATACCTTCGCATCAGCCAACTGATCACGGTATTCATACCCTGCACATTAATGTGTAGGGTATGGAATCAACGTGATAGCGCCGCCGTATGCCAATAATTCGAGTATAATCCCCTGATATCTTTGCTAACTACGCAGACTCTTATGCCGCTTTCTTCTTCTATCCCCTCAATGCAGCGAGCAGGTATTCGCCGTTTACTTATCGTTAGCGGGGATGCTGATTGGCATCAGCAGGTTATGGCAGAGATTTTACCCACGTTGTGTTTACCGGTTCTGTGGGTTGGTGAAAGCGCGCCGCAAGGGGTAAGGTCTATTGCTCCCCATCTTGCCAAAGGATTTTTAGGGCAAGAACTTGGGCATGTGGTTTTTAATGCAGGCGCTGGATTTCATGCTGAAGCGCTAGCCGCGGTGGCTGGAGCTATCAGTGCAGGGCATTGGCTTATTGTCTTAGTTCCTGACTGGGAACAATGGGATAGCCAACCAGATCTCGATAGTCTGCGTTGGAGTGAACAGCCTGAACCTATTGCCACTCCTCATTTCGTTCATCATTTTCAACGGATGGCGCTAGAACAGCCGGAAATTGCTATTTGGAAGCAAAATAGCGAGCAAAAAATCCCTGCGCTGAAACCGCGCCCTGAGTGGCTACGCCCAAATGGATTGCCCACGGCCGAGCAGACAGGTATTTTGCAAGCGCTGTTGAACGATAAACAGCCTATTAACGTGGTGATTGGTGAACGTGGTAGAGGAAAATCAACGCTGGCGGGTATGCTGGCAGAACGTGTAAAGGGCAAATGCTGGGTAACAGGGCCAAGCAAAATGGCAACGCAAATGTTGTTACAACAAGGCGAAGGCGTTGAATTCTATGCGCCAGACGCGCTGCTAGAACAATGCCGACAACAAGCGCCTGAAGATGTTGATTGGTTGCTGATTGATGAAGCCGCCGCGATCCCTGCTCCCATGCTGCGTGCGCTGATCGCGTTTTTCCCCCAAGTGTTATTAACCACAACCGTACAAGGGTACGAAGGTACTGGACGTGGTTTTCTACTAAAATTCTGTGCTTCTCTGCCCTCTTGTCGAACCTTTTCCTTAGAACAGCCTATGCGTTGGGCAATCAGCGATCCCGTTGAGTCTTGGCTAAAGTCTTTGCTGTTATTTGAAGAGCCGCGAGAGCCACAAGTAAAGGCTATTGAATTTAAATCGAAAAAGCTGAGTCAATCCGAATGGCTGGCTTGCCCAAAGACCATGTGTGATTTTTATACGCTCCTCACCAGTGCACACTACAAAACAACGCCGCTAGATTTACGCCGTTTAATGGATGGCGTTGGCAATCATTTATATGGCAGCTTTGCCAGCGATGTTATTACGGCTGCGCTGTGGATGGTTGATGAGGGGGGATTAGATGAACCGCTGGCTAAAGCTGTTTGGGCGGGGGAGCGTCGGCCTAAAGGAAGTTTAGTAGCCCAATCTCTTGCTGCCCACGGTGGTCAATGGCAGGCGGCGGTATTGCGTTCTCGTCGAATAAGCCGAATTGCGGTATTTCCAGCATGGCGACGCCAAGGCGTGGCGAAATCGTTGGTGGTTTCTGCTATTCAACAAGCTCGAGAAGAGGGACTAGACTTTGTTTCTGTTAGTTTTGGGTATACGCCAGAGCTTTACCATTTCTGGCATCAATGTGGCTTTGAGCTCGTGCGTTTTGGTACCCACCTTGAGGCAAGTAGCAGTTGCTATACGGCGATGGCAATGCTGTCCTTTAATGCGCATTCGCGGTCACTTTTGGGAAAGTTACGCCTACGTTTACGGCGCGATGGGTACTTTATCCAACAAAAACTCAAACTTCAGTTGCCGGTGGAGGTGGTAAAAGATCTATCTCTAAATAGTGATGACTGGGATGAACTTCACGGTTTTGCATATTTTTCACGCCCGCTTGAAGTTTCTATTTATGCGCTAATTAGGTGTGTTGATAAATTTCCTGATAATGCAGGAATTTCCATTCTTAATGATTTTATAACTGAAAAAACGGGCATTGATTTGTTATGTAAAAAATACAAAATTTCAGGTAAAAAGGCTCTGGTGGTTGTATTGCGGAATCTTGTATCTGATTTTATAAAACATTCCAAAAAATAGCGTTTGTGTTTGTTTTTTTATAATTTAAGTGTCACATATAGTCTGTTGAGTTTCTATTATATTTCTTTGTTTTTATTGATTTTGTTTTATTTAATTCATGATTAATGTAATTGATATTATGGAGCTGGTAATCTGAAAGGTTTTTTATTTTAGTTCGTTTAATTTGTTACCTATTTAAAATGTTTTTTTAGTTGAATTAAACTTACCTCTTAATTATTATTTAATTCCGCTGAATCTTGGCGAACACACTTTCAAATAGCAGTATATATTTTAAAAGTATCAACAATTCATAACTATATTCATCTCTGATGGGTTATGGATTAACGTTGCCTATAATGAGGGAATAACAGATGTCTTCTTGGAAGAAAAAGACGGCTTTATCGCGTCTGGCATTGGCTTGCTCTATGGCTATCGCGGCGCAAGCTGCAGTAGCTGCTACAAATGATATTTCAGGTACTACATACGAAACGTATGTTCATGATCCAATTGCTTATAGCAATCATGTCGGCTACACCGGGTATGTTGGTTGGGATCACGATGCTGATGGATACTACAACGGCAATATTTACCCAGTAATTAATAAATCAGTCGTTAACGGTGTTATTTCAACTTACTACCTTGATGATGGTGTTGACGGTACGGCAAACACGCTGAATATTTCTAACAGCACAGTCCACGGTATGATTACGTCACAGTGTATGACTTCTGAATGTACTGATGGTGATTATGTCCGCGATTATTACCAAGACACATTGCAGTTGACCGTTGATAATTCAACAATTGATGATACTTATGAGCATTATGATTATGACGTTACCACTGATGGTGTTCGTGATCATGATGTAGTAGATACATATAAGTATGGCAACGCAATTACGCTGGATCAGGAAGCAAATGTTGTTATCCAGAATAACTCTCATGTTGCAGGTATTACCTTAACGCAGGGCTACTATTGGCCAGATGATGTAACCAATAATCCAGAAATCTTCACAGATACTTTAACTGTTAAAGATTCTGTGGTGACTTCAGGTGCGTACTCTGAACTGGGAAATACTGGTTTTTATGGTCAATCTAACAAACCAAGTGACTATGCCGGAACAAACGATGCTGGCAATGATGACGCAGCACTGATTGTTACTGCAAGCCACTCTGATAACGCTATGCAAACCACCGCAACGTTTGATCATTCAACGTTGACTGGCGATGTCTTGTTCACTAGCGTGTTTGATAATAACTTTGATCCCGTTGGCCATGATTCTAATGGCGATGGCGTTAAAGACACCAATGGCTGGGATGATCAAGATTCGTTAAACCTGACATTAACCAATGGCAGCAAGTGGGTTGGTGCTGCGACGTCTAACGTTGAACGCACTAATACTCTGTATGACTACAGCCCTAACAGCCTGTGGCCAACGGATGAATTCAATGCCGATGGCGATCTCACTTCAGCATCTGTTTATCAGAGCGGCTTGTTCAACGTTACTCTGGATAATGCTTCTGAATGGGACACTCGTAAGTCTTCCAACATTGACACATTGACCATCAATAATGGTTCACAGGTTAACGTTGTGAATTCGGACCTGTTGGCTGACAGCATTACACTGAATAACGGTTCATCAATGCAGATCGGCGATAGCAACAGCGCAGGGACTACCATCCCTGACACGAATGGCTATAACGACGGTGTTGCTACTGATTCACTGAACATCAACAGCGGCAGCCAGGTTAAACTGACTGAAGAAACTGCGGCTCTGTATGCCAATACTATTACTGTCACCAACGGTGGTGAACTGAACTTAGGTTTGGGTCAGACCGACACTCATAAACTGGTTTTAAGCGATGGCGGTGTTCTTAATGTAGGTAGCCGTGAATACGTCTTGAATTCAGATATGGGTAATGCGCGTTATGTTACCAATGACGTAAACGCGACGGGTTATGACCACGGTGTGGTGGCTATTAACTCTGATGGTCACTTAGCCGTTAACGGAGACGTGAACGGCAACTACAACGTGCGTATTGATAACGCAACGGGCAAAGGCTCTATTGCTGATTACAAAGATAAAGAAGTTATCCGCGTATACGACAATAATACTGACACGCATGCAACCTTCACTGCGGGCAACAAAGCTGATTTGGGTGCGTACACCTATGAAGCGCAGCAACGTGGCGATACGGTCGTTCTGAACCAGCGTGAATTGACTGATGCGGCTAACATGGCGCTGAGCATTCCTTCTGCTAATGCCAATATCTGGCATATGGAGCAGGATACTCTGGAACGTCGCCAGACTCAGACTCGTGATAGCGTGGGTGATGCTGGTGGTGCATGGGTCAGCTACTTCGGTGGCCATGTCAACGCTGACGGCGGCGCTGTTAACTACGATCAGGATATCAACGGCGTTATGATTGGTGTTGATAAAGTTATCGACGGCAACTACGCAAACTGGCTGATTGGTATGTCTGCAGGCTTCGCGAAAGGCGATGTTAGCGACCATAGCGGTAGCGTAGATCAGGATAGCCAATCTGCTCGTATCTACTCTTCAGCTAAGTTTGATAACAATATCTTCTTGGATTCATCATTGAGCTACGCGCATTACAGCAACGATTTGGATGCTGATATGAGCAATGGCGACCATACTTCAGGTTCAACCAGCAACGACGGTTGGGGCTTCGGTCTGAAACTGGGTTATGACATCGCACTTGATACCCAAGGTAAACTAAGCCCGTATGCGAGCGTTTCAGGCCTGTTCATGGACAGCGATAGTTATCGTACCAGCAACGGCATGGCTGTTAACGATCAAAGCTACGATAGCATGCGTTATGAAGCGGGTATCAATGCTGACTACCGCTTTGACTATGCGAACGAGCAGTCTCTGACTCCGTACTTCAATCTGGCCTACGTTTATGACGATGCTGGTAGCAATCACGGCAAAATCAATGGTGACAAGATTGATAACGGTCAAGGTGGTTCTGCAGTGCGCGTCGGAGCAGGCGGACAGTTTAACTTCACTAAGAACTTCAGCACTTACGCGGGTTACAGCTACTTGGGCGGCAGCGATGTTGACCAACCATGGGCTCTTAACGCTGGCGTGAAATACAGCTGGTAATCCATTCATACTAGGAGATAGCTGTATGCAGAGGTTATTGCTAGCGTCCAAGTGATAACTTTTGTGCTGAAAGGATTTCGGGCAGTTATCGGGTATGAACTCCCTCTGTAGCTTAGGCTACAGAGGGAACTCCAATGAATGAAATGGCCTCCTAGTGAGGCCATTTTTTTGCATGATTTTTTGAGCGTTGAATCAAACGATTGTGCAAAAAAATAGAACAACATCATCAGGGAAACCCGATTTTCCTGTGAACTCTTAGGCGTATAGTATTCCTCAACAGATGATGTCGATGAATGACATCTTTTTATCCAGCGAGGAGTCTCTAATGAAACACGAACATCATGTTGTCCAAAGCCCTGCAACACCGGCAGAGCAGCTGATTTTGCTGTTTCATGGCGTTGGTGATAACCCTGTCTCAATGGGAAGCATTGGCGAGTATTTTGCCCAAGCGTTTCCACATTCACTGGTTGTCAGCATAGGATCTCCTCACTTGACCCCAGGTGGGCAAGGGTTACAGTGGTTTTCCGTGAGCGGTGTGACGGAAGAGAATCGCATTGAGCGCGTCAATGAAGCGATGCCACAGTTTATTGATATCGTGCGGTATTGGCAGCGAGTTGCTGATGTGAATCCAGCTGCAACTGCGTTAGTTGGCTTCTCGCAAGGCGCTATCATGGCTTTAGAAGCCGTGAAAGCCGTACCTAATTTAGCGGGAAGGGTCGTGTCGTTTAGCGGTCGCTTTGCAGCATTACCGGAAAAAGATTTGGGCGATACCGTCGTGCATATGATCCATGGTAGCGAAGATCGGGTGATTGCCATTGAGCATGCGCAACGTGCGGCAGAAAAAATGCGTGAGCAGGGCTCCGATTTTACTTTGGATATCGAGCCGATTGGTCATGCGATTGATCAAAATATGATGGATTTAGCGCTTGAGCGTTTACGTGCATATATCCCCCAGCGCTACTGGGATGAAGCTATAAGCGGGAAACGCGGCGATCTGATTGCGTTTAAATAATTATTTAGTAGATAAACAAAGGGCAACGCAAGTTGCCCTTTGTTATATGAAGAGAAGAGCGGCGGCTTATTGTTTTTTTGGCCAGTCGTCGTCCTTGTCCCATTCTGCGTTATTATCACGATGTGGAGGCAATTCAGGTTTATTGCTCAAAAAACTTTTGTGGTCAACTTTGAGCAAAGCTTTCATCCCATTCCATACCATCCCAATCAAAACGAGTAGAATTATCCACCAGTAGTCGGCTAACCATTGCATGGCTGCCCCCTGTCTTTTACGGTAATAAAACGAGAAAAAACGTCGGACAGATGAGGGATTAGCCAATCTGAACCGGCAATATGCTGCCCTTGCCAGGCATTTTTAAGTACGTCTTCAGTTAGTTGATGTTCTGCTAACCTTGATAGTGGCCGATAACTGAGATGCCACGGCTCTACTGCAACACCTTGTTCTTCATCACTAAATGGGCGATAGAAACCAAACTGTTCCATATTATCTGTTAGCCATTGGCTCAAAGCTGAGAAATATCCACCTTCAAGATATTCCCATGGTTCTAACTGAAGCTTTTTACCCTCAGGTAAGAGGTCTGGATCGTAGATATCAAGATCGGTCCCCCAATGGTGTCGGCTAGCTCCAGGCAGCGCAGACCAGCGTAAAATGGCGCAGCACAGCTCTCCCTCGCTTAGCGTACTGATGTCTATCGGCTGGCTATTTTCATCCAGAACGGCGCGCTCGCCTTCGAATTTGGCATTCCAAATGGCCTGTTGGCGAGCGAAATCTCTAAACGTACTTGCGGGTTGTAAATTAAATCCCGCATCTTTTGCTGCTTGTTGCAATACTTGAAAAGCCTCAACGGCCTCAGGCTGCAAACGATGATGACCGCAGAGCACGGCAAGATGCTCTGTGCTTTGTCCGGTCAGCATAGCCATCGTCATCATACGATGAGTTGCTCCATGATTCTTTGGTACATACGGCTGAGTAATTGTAGGTCAGCAGCATGAACACATTCATCAATTTTATGAATAGTGGCATTGACTGGCCCCAGTTCAACCACTTGAGTGCCCATCTGCGCGATAAAGCGCCCATCAGAAGTACCGCCGGTAGTCAGCAACTGAGGCGTTATTTCCCCATAATGCTCAATGGCATTAATGACGGCATCGACCAGATGACCACGCGGGGTCAAGAAAGGTAACCCTGATACATTCCATTCTAATTTATAATTTAACTGATGGCGATCTAGCAGGTCTTTTACACGAGCCTTAATTGATTCTACCGTCGATTCGGTGCTGAAACGGAAATTAAACTGTACATAAAGTTCACCGGGGATCACGTTGTTACTTCCCGTTCCTGCCGCCATATTGGCAATTTGCATGCTGGTCGGTGGGAAAAATTCGTTGCCCTCATCCCAGATTTCATTCACGAGTTCGTGAAGCATAGGTGCGGCTTTATGAATCGGGTTATCAGCTAGGTGCGGGTAGGCGACATGACCTTGAATGCCGTGAATATAGAGGTTCGCGGTCATTGAGCCACGACGGCCATTTTTGACGACGTCACCCACTCTTTCGGTGCTGGATGGCTCGCCGACCAAGCAATATTCTACTTTTTCCTCTCTCGCTGTCAGTTGCTCAACCACTTTTACCGTGCCGTTTACCGCACTGGCTTCTTCATCTGAAGTGATCAAGAAGGCGAGTCGACCTTGATGATCTGGATTGGCTTCGACAAAACGCTCAGCTGCAACCACCATCGCTGCCAATGAACCTTTCATGTCAGCAGCGCCTCGACCATAGATCATGCCGTCGCGTAACGTAGGCTCATAAGGCGGGTTTGTCCATTTGGATTCATCGCCGCTTGGAACCACGTCGGTATGACCGGCGAAAGCCAGCGTGGGGCCGTTACCGCCGCGGTAGGCCCAGAAGTTCCGAGTGTCGCCAAAGGTCATGTCTTCAATGGTAAAACCGACCGCTTTGAGGCGGTCAATTAACAAATCTTGGCAGCCCGCATCTTCAGGGCTAACGGAACGGCATTTTATGAGTTGCTGAGTGAGCTCAAGAACAGGGCAGGTCATCGTATTTTCTCCTCAGCTAAAAATTGTGTGTATTGATCAGGATTGAATCCCAGCAGCATGCGGTGATTATGGGCGAGCAGTGGGCGCTTGATGATTGCGGGCTGCGCCAGCATTAATTCAGCAGCTGAATCAGCATTATTGATGCTTTGGCGCACAGACTCATTGAGTTTACGCCATGTTGTGCCACGCGTATTAAGCAGTGACTCCCAACCCAACTGTTCAATAAAGCTGCGTAACAGTTCCGCATCTAGGCCGTCGGCACGGTAATCGTGGAATTGATAGGCAATCTGCTGTTCTTCCAGCCACTTTTTAGCTTTTTTGATCGTATCGCAGTTTTTAATACCGTAAAGGTAAAGAGACGTATTTTCTGAGAGTGCTGTCATACGGCAGAGTCCCTGTGTTTTAGCTCACGATCTGGCAAATTATTTTATGACTATGCAGATCGGGATGCGCTGATGTTGTTAAATTATTTAACACATAATGCGTGAAAAAGAGCTCTCGATCCAGAGTGTTAGCCCTAAGAGTGCTCCGACTATGTCAATTTGAACGGTGTGCTTACCTTAATTGCGCCTGCTAAGCGTCAAATTGATAGAAATATCGAATAGGTCAATTATTCACCGCTGGTCTCTAAAAGGTTATCATGGGCGGGTACTAAATTATGTAGGCCACAAAAGACGTAAATATGATTGATACAGAACTGAGCAACTGGAAAGCGTTTATTGACGCCATGTTGCAAAACAAGCACCAGTAATTCTGAAACTGGTCGGGCAGTAGCTAGTTATCGGTAGTGAGTTTGAAGCAGTCGGCAATGAAGAGATCGTTTTAAGCCATATCATTAATAACTTTGTGATAAGCCAAACACCAAGGGTCATCACCCATAAAAAAGGCAGCCAAGCGGCTGCCTTTTTCTCATTTGTGGCTATTCATTCGGCGGGATGATTTCTTCGGGTTCAATTGCTGACGCGGTTTTTCCTGGAAAGCGGCGACGAACCAAAATGAAGAATACCGGTACGAAGAAAATGGCTAGGAAGGTGGCGGTGAACATCCCTCCTAATACGCCCGTACCGACAGCATGCTGGCTACCCGAACCGGCGCCGTGACTGATTGCCATTGGTAATACGCCAAAGATAAATGCTAATGAGGTCATCAGAATTGGGCGTAGTCGCAGCCGACAAGCTTCCAGTGTAGCTTCCAATAAATCTTTGCCGGAACGATGTAGCTCGTTGGCAAATTCAACAATTAAGATCGCGTTTTTCGCTGAAAGTCCAATGATGGTAAGTAAACCGACTTGGAAGTAAACATCGTTCTCCAGACCACGTATCCACGTCGCGCATACCGCACCCAATACGCCCAAAGGTACCACCAGCATAACGGAGAAGGGAATCGACCAACTTTCGTATAATGCCGCAAGACACAGGAATACCACCAGCAATGAAATGGCGTAAAGCGCCGGTGCTTGCGCACCTGAGAGGCGTTCCTGGTAAGACATCCCCGTCCATTCCAAACCGATACCGTTTGGCAACTGGCTGACAAGGCGCTCCATAATATCCATCGCCGTACCGGTACTCACACCTGTAGCCGCTTCCCCAACGATTTCCAGCGCTGCGTTACCGTTATAGCGTTCGAGTCGTGGTGAACCGTATGTCCATTTACTGTCGGCAAAAGCGGAGAATGGCACCATTGCACCACTGCTGTTATTCACGTACCAACGGTAAATATCATCTGGCAGCATACGATAAGGTGCCGCCCCCTGAACATACACTTTTTTAACGCGGCCTCGGTCGATGAAATCGTTGACATAGGTCGAACCCCACGCCGTTTTTAAGGTGCTATTGATATCGTCAATATCGACGCCAAGCGCCTGTGCTTTACGTTGATCAATGTTTACCTGCAGTTGCGGACTGTCATCCAAACCGTTGTGACGAACACGCGTCAAGAGGGGCTCTTTCGCAGCAGCAGCTAACAGCGTATCACGTGCCTTCATCAGTTCTGCGTGGCCGAGGCCCGCATGGTCCTCCAGTTCCATATCAAAACCGGCAGAGTTACCTAAGCCGGAGATCGCAGGCGGGCTGCTGGCAAATACCCTCGCTTCTTTGATTTTGCCAAATGCCGTTGTTGCGCGATCAATAATGGCAAACGACGTATCATCAGGCCCAGTACGCTCGTCCCAATGCTTTAATCGCACAAACATACGCGCCACGTTTTGACCATTACCCCCAGGCCCAGAGCCAATAATTGAGAAGACGGAAACAACGTTTTTCTTTTCATCCTGCAACAGATAGTTCTCAACTTTTTCGACCACTTTGAGCGTCTGCTGCTGGGTTGAACCCACGGGTAACTGGATCTGGGTCATGAAGACCCCACGGTCCTCGAGCGGTAAGAATGACGTTGGCAAGCGAGTGAAGGCGAGCGCTAGACCAACAATAATCAGTAGATACAGCAGCATGGTTTTACCGCTGTTGCGAACGACGCGAGCAACACCATTTTCATATTGACGAGTGCTGCGATCGAATACGCGGTTAAACCAGCCAAAGAAGCCTCGTTTGGTATGAATTTGACCTTGTTTAATCGGTTTAAGCAGCGTCGAACACAGTGCAGGAGTAAGAATAAGCGCAACTAAAACAGAGAAAACCATCGCGGAAACGATGGTGATGGAAAACTGGCGGTAAATAGCGCCAGTGGTGCCACCAAAAAAGGCCATGGGTACAAATACCGCAGACAGCACCAGTGCAATACCAACCAGCGCACTCTGGATCTGTGCCATGGATTTTCGCGTTGCTTCCCTAGGGGATAGGCCTTCTTCGGCCATGACGCGTTCGACGTTTTCGACAACGACTATCGCATCATCAACCAGTAGTCCGATGGCGAGCACCATGGCAAACATCGTGAGCGTATTGATACTGTAACCAAAGGCGTAAAGCACCGCATACGTACCCAGTAAAACGACCGGAACGGCGATGGTTGGGATCAAGGTAGCGCGGAAATTTTGTAGGAACAGATACATAACCAAGAAGACGAGGAAAATTGCTTCAAACAGCGTTTTTACGACGTCTTTGATCGATGCTTGTACAAACGGAGTGGTTTCGTAAGCGTATTCGACTTTCAAACCATGAGGGAAATACTGTTCTAATTCGCCAAGTTTGGCTTTAACCAGCTTGTCGGTGGCTAATTCGTTGGCGCCAGAAGCGAGTTTGATGCTCATCCCTGAGGCGGGCATTCCGTTGTATCGGCTCAAATAGTCATAGTTTTCAGCCCCGAGTTCTACGGTAGCAACGTCACCTAGCGTAACGTAAGAACCATCTGCGTTGACTCTAAGCGTGATATCGCGGAACTGTTCCGGCGTTTGCAGCTGGGCTTGAGCATTCATGGTGGCGTTCAGCGCCTGACCATTCACCGACGGTGTGCCACCAACCTGCCCAACGGCGATTTGGTTGTTCTGGGTTTCAATCGCATTCACCACATTTTGGCTGGTGAGGTTATAGCTATTAAGTTTGTTCGGATCGAGCCAGATACGCATTGCGTACTGAGAACCGAAGGCATCAACGCTGCCGACGCCGTCGATACGGCTGATAGGATCCTGCAGGTTGCTGGCAACGTAATCGGCAATATCCTGTCGCGTCATGCTGTGGTCGGTTGACACAAACGCAACGGTCATCAGGCTGTTATCACCCGATTTTGAAACCGTGATCCCTTGTTGCTGTACGTCTTGCGGTAGTTTACGCGTGGCGCCCTGCAGCTGATTTTGAACCTGCTGCATGGCCTCGTTAGGGTTTATGCCCGCCTGAAATGTCAGCGTGATTGTGGCACTGCCGGTGCTACTGCTTTGGGAGGACATGTAGAGCAAACCGTCCAATCCCGTCATATTCTGTTCAATAATCTGGGTAACGGTATTTTCAAGCGTTTGGGCTGACGCACCAGGATACGATGCGCTGATACGCACAGTCGGTGGCGCAAGATTAGGGTACTGCTCAACGGGCAGTGAGTTAATTGCTAACAACCCGGTCAGGCTGATAATAATGGCGATAACCCAGGCAAAAATAGGGCGATCGATAAAGAAATTAGCCACGGGCACATACCCTCATAACGCTTACTCTTATGCTTGAAAGTGGAAGTCTAGACGTAAAACGATCCATGCTAACGCACTTTATCCTGTTGGCGAGTTCAAAACGTGGAGAAAAAAAGGAGAAATGGTAAATATTTTTTCGCGCCGTACGAATTTGATGCAGTTGGCCTCTTTGAATGTATGTTTGCGTAAAATTCATACAAAAATATAGTCCCGCCCTACCTAAGCAGGACGGTGACGTTTAGCGTAATTCCATTTTGACCGTAACGTTGCCTTCAAATTTTCCAGGCTGTGGACGATTTGAGGAGGTACTTACCGGCGCCGCGTCCATGCTGATCTTGCCATTTCCCTGAGTATCCAGTGTGACGGGTAAATCAAGCGAACCATCTAATACAATATCGTTACCACTTTTATCATACATACGCACGCCAACGTCGTTGCGATTAAGCATGCGGGCAATGAGGTTATTGCTGTCTGGTACAACACCTTGATCGGCACTCAGGCTAAATTTGATTTTCCCTGCGTTTGCTGCGGCAGGATCGTCGCAGTGGTAAGAGATATCAACGTTTTTTAGCGTGTAGCTCGCCGGTGGTTGACCTTGGGCAACGAATTGGGAGGTCACAATATTGCCGAGTTCAACCTCAATCGTGCTGCCAGCATTGATCGTACAGGTCAGTGGGGCGGTGATTTTTCCTGCGATGCGAATATTAGAGACCTGCTTGGTGTCGCTGAGTGAACAATAGTTACCCATGGCGAGACAGGAATAATTTTGGGCAACAATAGTGGATGGAATGATCTCTTCGCCTAAAATCGCTGTTTTAACGTAGATGCTAAGGGCGATGACATTCCACTTGAAAGCTCTTTTCGTCGTACTTCCGCCGGTAGGTCGGGTTGCATCACTGCAAACGTCGTCAGTACCTTCAGTCGGTTTTAGAAATGGGTCATTAACTTTTGCCATACTTGAAAATGGCGTTGGGTAGGTACTGATGCTAATGGGCTGCAGACCGCTACCGTCGGGTGAGTTTATTGAGTCGGTATAGCCCGTAATATCGACATCAAGATGATCGGTTAAATAGCCATAGCCAGTTCGGCCCGGGGGAAGTGGGCTACCCGCCGCCGTTGTTTCATAAATGATAGTGTTAGCGTAAAGGTTCTTTGGACAAGCACAGCTGGCGGTTATCGACGGTCCATCACCGATAATATGGTCATAAATGTTAATCGTATTTCCATTCCTGTTTTGCGCAGAGGGTATTTCGGTGTTGATATTAATGGCGTAATCGGCCAGCGTGGAGAAACATCCTTGCAATACGGTTGTCGCTGCCTGAGCAAACAGGGGGAAAAGTGTCACTAGAATAAGCAACATCTTCATTCGCATGCGGTGCATACGGCTAGTTGGGGATTTATTCTGCATGATTTGCCTCCGGCTTGCAGAGTGCGCTGGTCTGGCGAATACCGTTTGGTGCTGAATCAGAAGAGGGAGATAGCGTAACACTGGCATGGCAGCGCTGTTGTGCTGAGTTTCCCCATGTCACTGTTAATGGCACGTTTTCACTTACGCCAGAAAGATATAAAACGCCGCGGTCATCCACGATGCCGCTCAGCGTTAACCCGTCGACGCTGGCCACTGCGCCAAAGGGAATAATGCGGCCATCAGGTCGAGTTAATGAGATCAGCGCGCGATAACCTACGTGCGCCGTAAATTGCGTGCTGACCGCAGCGCTGCGGCTGGGAACCACCGTCATCGTCGTTTCATCCGTATCGACATCGTCTGGCAGACTGGTGGTGTCGATATAGATGGTGTTTTCCTGATATGGCGTCAGGGAAGGGATGATGGCATTGCCGAAGTGGTCGGTTTGGACGCCGCGCTGGTTAGTAAAACGTACGCCGGATGCGCCTTTCGCGCTGACAATAGCAAACTGATCGCCAAGCGGTTGAGAAAGAGTGACCCCCGCAGGATGAGCCACAACGGCCCCGCTCACGCCATAGGTTAGCTGCCGAGAGTTATCGGACGCGTAGTAATAACCTGCATTCAAATTAGCGTATTGAGAACGATAGCTGCCATAGATACTACTATTGTCAGTACCCCCATGATTGGTATGACTTTGCTGTAATGAGTAGCTCAGTCGGTCATCATCCAGCAAGGTGCCATTTAGCCCAACGCTATGGCTGGTGTCGCCTTGTTTGCTGCTGCTGAGATTATAGCTAGCCCAGCTTTTGGGCAGCCAGCGTGATAACGGGATGCTAAGGCTCAGCGACAACATTTGGTCGCTCGTTTCATCGCTGGTTTTGCTATAGGTGTAAGCAAGGTTAACGCTGACGTCGTCTATCGTTCGATTAATGCCCGATGATACGCTGCGTTCTTTATGGCTAGTTTGCCAATAATCTTGTTGATAAGTTGAAAGATATATACTGCTGTCTAGTACGGTCTGATTAATATTTAACTGAACTCGACTGCGTTTATTGTAACGGTACGACCAATCACTATCGTCATCGCTGTCATCATATTTCTCGTTAGCGTCGGCAAAATTATAGTAACCGCTAGTGGAGTAACGATAGCTCGCCAGCGAAAAGTTAGTGTCTGTCGTCTCTATTTTCTTGGTATACATCAAGCGCCAAGACTGACCATCGCGCTGCTCGTCGTTATCCAAGTGTGCACGTGCCCATGTGACATCGGTTGACACCGAGCCTAAATCGCCCAAAACGATGCCAATACCGCTGTCCAAAGCCTGGTAGTCTGATGAAAAGGTAGAGCCGCCGAAAAGAGTGAAATAATTATTAAGGCCATAAATCGCGCTGCCTTGGGCAAACAATGGCTCATTGGATGCTTGATTATCATCTGCACGATAGCGGGCGAGCGTCATTTCATAGCGAATATTGCCCGGACGTTGCATTACGGCCACGCTGGAGTATGGCTGAGTGAAATGATGCTCTGTACCATCGGCTTCTTTGACGGTGACCTCAAGGTCGGCGCTGTTGGTCGTCGAGTACAGGTCCCTAATCTCAAAGGCGCCCGGTGCTACGTTGGCCTGATAAATAACGTAGCCGTTTTGACGTATTGAAACTTCAGCGTTAGAGCTGGCTATGCCACGGATGATTGGCGCAAATCCGCGCTGATTATAGGGTAGCATTTGGTCGTCAGAAGCGACGTTGATCCCACGAAACTGTACGCTATCAAAAACATCACCTCGCGTACTGTTTTCACCCGCAATAAACTGCGCTTCTAGTTGATGAATGTCGTGCTGGATCCACGTATTAATCGTCTGCCAAGACTGTGAATCATCGGATTGTCGCCAGGTTGAATAGTTACGTAGGCGCCACCCGCCGAGGTTCGCTCCGCTGCGTAGATTAAGGTATTGGCTATTATTGCCGCTGTTGTTGCTGTCTCTACCCGCATTTTCACGCTGTGAGCCAGAGAAGGAATAATCGGCGAATAGTACGGGTACGCCGTCATTCCAGCGTGAAGGATCGATATTTTCATTATGATGCTCATCAATGGCCGCCTGCGGCATGCTGATACGCAATGTCATGGCATTAAAATCAAACGTTGCCGAGGCAAAAGGAATGTAGTCGCCAATAGCGTTACGCAGTGGTTCGCTTTCTGGGAGCTTAGCCAGTTTCGGGTAGGCATCTACGCGAATTCCCCATTTTCGCAGCTGCTGCGGTGTCAGCTGTGGCAGTAGCGCACCGCTTTTACTGTTAATATAGGCGATTGATTCTTCATGAAAACTCTGTTTATTAATATTTATTTTCGTTTCATAAGTGCCGGGTAACTGCCCATTTTCTTTTGAAAATAATGATAAATCGATATCCTGCTGTGACAATCCATCCCCCTCAAGTGAGGAGGGCGAAAAATAAAACTCTTGTGCGTTAACGTTACCCACGGCAACCATAAGCAAACCGCCTAGAGTTTGTCGTATAGAATAAGATCGCCGAATAGGGCGAAAGATATTTAGGCGCAGTCCATTAGCAGCCATTAAGCACCATTAATCCTGAGTTAAACTTGATGTAAATTCATCTGACGCATTGCCGTAGTCAGTAATACAGCGCCATGTCACTTTCGAGCCATTAGCTGTATCAGGAAGAAGAAATTGCGCAGTTGTTTTTGGTGCCACCATCTCGGCGTTTTTTATTTCTGTTGTATTTAGTTTTAAGGTATCGAAAACGCTGTAGTAGTCGCCATTGTTAGTAATATGCAACTGGTTTGCCTGTCGGCTAAATTTTAGATTCTTGCAGGCGTCAATCGGCGTGCCATTTAGCCCCGTGGGGCGCCAAAATAACTTCAACCGTGTTTTATATATCAGTCGCAGAACATTCTTCTCGTCGTCACTTTTTTCCATCGCCGGGATAGTGCGTACATTCATATAAAACAAAGACTCTCGGTCGGTCGATAATGTTTGACCTGACCACGTGATGCGCAGGTTCTGCTCTTTTTGCGGGTCGAGTCTAAAAAGTGGAGGGGTCACAATGAAGGGGCCACGCGTTTTTCCATCTCCGGTATCAATCCACGACTGAATAAGCCATGGAAGCTCTTTCTCTGTGTTCTTTAGTGAAAGGGCCACTTCTTTCTTGCTAGCGTCATAAATAACGCGTGTTCGCCCAATTTGAATTCCTGCCGCATGGCTGAAGGTGGTAAAGGCGAGAATAACAAAGCAAACCCTCAGCACAATAATTCGCATGTAAACGCCCTTTAATAAATGAAATTTTTCGTGGAAAAAATCTATGTGGGACTGATTTAACCATATTGGAAATATCGGCGTGCTATAGCGAAATTGCTAATAACACGCCGGATGAAATAATTAAAATTTAACGGTAAAGAATATTCACTGTTAAATCAGCATCCGCCGGCCCTGCGGTGACTGGTTGGGCAAATGATATGTAACGCGCGTTAAATGATGCACTAATCGTGTCTGATGTATTCGACGCTAAATGTATGTAAACCTGTCCTTCAGAACCATCAAATTTAAGGTGTGTTGTGGGGGCTCCATCGGGGCTCAGGGCAATCCCAACCCCTGTCGCGGCGGTTGTGCCGCTGGTGGTTATTTTGCTGACGTCCAATAAGGTATTAGAGCCTGTTAATGCGGTGGTGCCCGTAAAGGTCAGTTGAATGTCGGGAAGTCCATCACTTTTTAAAGGGCAATCCTTGAGAGTGATAGTAAGCGGTACGAGATCTGTCTCTACCCCTACGCTTGTGAAAAGCGAAGTCGGGTAGGTTCCTAGCGGAATGGTAGAGTCTGTCCCGTTATCGCCTACGATAGTGCAGCTTGGTTCAATGATTTCGCCGGTAAAATGAATTTTTCCTGCATTCATTTCTGCGGCAAACGTCGTTGCTGATGAGAGTGCCATAATGGCGATAAATAGATTCCGTTTCACTATATTATTCTCCGTAATAAGTTAGTTAAATGACATGTTCAAAATTAATAAAAACAATGCAATTAAGTTATGAAATATATCAATTTTATTAGCGTGTATGCTCACGTATTTCTCATTAAAATAGAACTGTTTTTAGTGTAATACAGTTAAAGCTGAATGCTTACTTGGATTCGAAGTTATTAGATACATAAGCAATACTATTGGATGCTCTTTGTAATCCATTTTAGATAATATAGCAACACGGTAGTATTGGCGTTTTTTTTGACTAAAATAGCAATATCATTTTATTTGTTTTCTATTTCATGTGTGCAGTGAGCGATTGTCATCATTAATGATCACGTTTTATGATGAAAATACATTAAACCATTTAATGAATAGATCGTTCGGTTAATTAATTGGCATATAGGTAATTTTTAATTAAAGAAGAATTAAATAAAATGAAATATTACAGATTAATTAATAATAGTCAGATATTTCACTATTCCTTATGACTTCGCTACATCGCAATGCCGTTGATTTCTGCCTTGCTTCCTTTTCTTTCTTGCTAAATTACCTACAATACCAGTGTCATTAATCATTTTTGGCTCTAACTTCAGCCACTGGTGGGTAAATTAGGAGAACAAATGGACTTTAACCCCGTGTTTGCGCGACGTTTATATCTCTGTTGGCTGATTAGCCATCTGGAGAAGCCGAATGTTCCTCACCTTATACAGGTGACAGGCTGGCCGCGTAGAACCTTACAGGATGTGATCAAAGCATTGCCGGGAATGGGCGTTGAACTGGATTTTGTTCAAGAAGGCGTACGTAACAACGACGGTTACTATCAGTTAAAAAGTTGGGGGCCGCTAAACGAAATGTGGGTTAAAAAGCATGCTGAACAACTGCTGGCAGCGATTTAATTCATGGATTCGTTGAGAAGGGTGAGCGACAACCTTTTGGTCATCGCTCATTGTCGGTATTATTGGTTTTTGTGCTCTAAGTACAAAACGGTTGCAGCCACGCGCGAGCGTACGTTGAGCTTGCGCAGTAGGTTGCGGATATGCACTTTTACCGTCTCTTCGGAAATATGCAGCTGTGAAGCGATTTGCTTATTAGACAGACCACGCGCCACTTCCTGCAGTACATCGAGTTCGCGCTCAGTCAAATCGGCAAATGGGTCGGTTAACTCAGTGCGTGATGCCAAGTATTCGCTGATGATGTCACTAAAGACGTTTTTACCGCTTGCTGCCTGATGGATCTGGGATAACAGTGTTTCTGGCTCGCTATCCTTCAGTAAATAACCATCGGCACCGGCATCAACCAACGCATAGACATCGCTGCGTGAATCTGAAACGGTGAGAATAATGATGCGTGCATCAACGCCTTCGTTGCGCAGTGCCTTCAGCGTATCTAAGCCTGATAGCCCTTTCATATTGAGATCTAATAAGATCACGTCGGGTTGTGCGCGACTGGCTAATGCTATCGCTTCGCTGCCGCTGCTGGCTTCTGCAACCACATTAAAGGTTGGATCGAGTTCAAGTAACTGACGAATTCCGCGGCGCATAAGCGGATGATCGTCCACGATCATAACTGCGTAGCTTTCATTTTCCATAAAATGCTCCGAAATAAATAATAGGGTGGTTAAGCGTTACCTATTACCGTTAAATTTTAATTAAATACCCGTTGTCGCTGAACATCAGTGCTGAAAAATCAACGAAACTTTTGTACCTGCTGGGGGCACCGTGCGGATGGTAAGTTCACCACCCAGTCGCGTCGCTCGTTCGGCCATAATCGTCAGGCCGTAGTGTCCATCGGGCTCTTCAAGGCTGGCTATCCCAACGCCGTCATCTTGAATACTGATCACGCTTTCGCCTTCTGGCCCGTAGTGACAGCGTATTTCGATGTGTTTTGCCTGAGCATGTTTGATGGCGTTGAGTACGGCTTCGCGCACAATTTGCAAGACGTGAACTTGCTGCTGAGCGTTGAGTGACTGCGAAGAAAGGGCACAGTTTAGCGTAATAACGGCGTCAGTTTGCAATTTTAATGGCGCTAATAACTGATGTAAGGCCTCACGCAAATCAGCTTCCTGAATAGTTAAGCGAAAAGTGGCCAATAATTCACGCAGTTGGCGATAGGCGTCAGACAACGCTTGATCAAAATCACGAATGATTGCCTGCGCTTGGGTGTTCTCGGTGGGAATAGAACGTTTGAGTAGCGTTATCTGGATACGCAGGAACGAGAGCGCTTGGGCCAACGAGTCATGCAGCTCGCGCGCAATTGTCGCCCGTTCTTCCATTAACAATAGCTGAACCTGCTGCTTTTGCGCGCGGTTGAAATAGACTCCTCGGCTAAGCATGTTAGCGACGTTTTGCATTAGCTGCTGCTGGGGATGTTGATGCTGAGGCCAGCGTAACTCCCCTAACCGATGCCCATCCAGCGTCAGCGGTATGGCTGAAGTGGAAACTGAGTCATCCAGTTGCCCACTGTGTAATAGCCAACGACCATTACCGCTGTCATGAACTTCTAATTCTAGAAAATCCAAAGCTTCACTGGTACGCACGATGTTAAGCACTTTTTCGAAGCTGGGCTGGGTGATTTCGCTGACGGTCAGTGCCTGAGAGCAATCAAAAAGCACGCCCAATGATTTATTCGCCTGTGTCAGACTCTCTGTCTTCTCCTGAACTTTGTCCTCAAGAGAGCGATACAGCTTTTCAAGTTCGCTCGACATTCTGATGAAGGTTTTTGATAACACACCAATTTCGTTGGGAAGGTTAACGTCCAACTGCATCGGAGAGAAATAGCCGCTTTGCATACGCTGACTGGCATTCAGCAGCTTATTCAGCGGAGACACAACCTCACGGCGCGTGGTGCGGATCGCAAACCAAACCAGCCCGATGATCATCAAAACGCCTAGCAAGCTGATCGCCGCCACTTGCTGCATTTTTTGCTCAGAATAATGCTGAAGTACCAAGACGAAATGATCGATTTGGCTGACATGGCTAGCGACATGAGCAAGATATTGGTCACTGTTACCCGCTTTAAGCTGTTGGTCTAATAAAAGCCAAGTTTCCAGTAGGTGTCTATACTCTTCACGAACAGAGGATGGAACATAAAATCGGTCGAGCTTTTTCAACGCTGGAGCCTGCATCGATTGCTCGTACTCTGCGAGATGCAGAGCAACATCATCAGGATGATTGGTTAAATCATAGGCCAGACGATAGCTTTGCATGCGCAGCGAGCCTGCGATATTCACCGCTTCAGCATCGTTTAAACTGCTTGCTACGGTAACAAGTGCGATGCCGGTCGAGAGAACCGAGAGGATCACAATCGCGGCCAGTGTTTTAGCCAAGGTGCTGGTAACCGAACGTTTTACGAGCAATCTAATATACCTATTTCGTATGACAGCGATAAAAAGGGCGGTAGGACATCATCATTTTTGCGCAGGTGCTTAATAAATGGGTTATTAGTACCGTTCTCTTTATTGATAACAGAGGGCCCAAATAATCGTTATATAAATCAGTAAATAACGAAATGTGGTCGCAGGGTCTATACAGTGCGTGAAAACTCAGCAAAAGGTTTGATCTCGCGCAATCGATACCCACAATTACCTATTTAGGGGGATTATAACTCATCCTTTAATCCGCATACTTTATGCTTAGAAAAAACCTCTATTTCTGGTCATAAGTTAAATAAGAATTATTACTAACAACAAGTTAAAACAATATCGCTGACCAGCAATATCTTTCATTTTTATTGGTACGTGTTTTTCATCTGGATGGATGAGCAATGTCACCGGAGTATCCATGACTACGCTTTCTCGGCGCAATCTACTTAGTGCTCGTTGGCGAAAGCCCGCTAGCGCACAGCGTCCACCTTGGACAATCCCAGAGCCTGCTTTCATTGCAGGCTGCACGCGTTGCCATTCCTGTATTGAACAGTGTGAAACCGGCGTATTAATCGCAGGCGATGGTGGGTTCCCTGCTATCGATTTCCACCGCGCTGAATGCACATTCTGCCATCGTTGCGCTGATGCCTGCGAGTTACCGCTTTTTGAACTTGAACGCACACAGCCATGGACGATTCAGGCAGAAATTCAGACGAACTGCCTAACGCAAAAAGGCATTGAGTGCCGCAGCTGTCAGGATGCTTGCGAGCCTTATGCTATTCGCTTTGCGCCTCATCTAAGCGGAATTGCAAAACCCACGGTTGATTTAGATAAATGCACCGGCTGCGGCGAATGCGTTCGTGGCTGCCCGGTTGATGCTATTCGAATAACGCCAGCGGCGCGGCCTGAAATGCGCGACGCGGTAGCAAGGAATGAAGTATGAGCAATGAGATGTGGCACGTATGTGGATTGGTTGTTCAAGCCAAACCGGAAGCCGTACCCGCCGTCGCAGAAGCTCTGGCCGCCATGCCAGAAACTGAAGTGGCAGCGACAGAACAAGAAAAAGGCAAGTTAGTGGTTGTCATGCAAAGCGAAGATTCAAACGCATTGCTAGACAGAATTGAGTCAGCGCGCAATGTGGCAGGTGTGCTGGCGGTGTCGCTGGTTTATCACCAGCAGGATGAGCAAGGTGAGGATACGCCATGAAACTCAGTCGTCGAGACTTCATGAAAGCCAACGCCGTCGCCGCTGCAGCAGCAGCTGCGGGGCTGACCATTCCGACCGTCGCGCAAGCGGTTGTCGGTGGGGCTGATGAAATTAAGTGGGATAAGGCGCCGTGCCGTTTTTGCGGTACTGGTTGCGGTGTGCTGGTTGGAACACAAAATGGTCGCATCGTGGCTTCTCAAGGGGATCCAGATGCGCCGGTTAACCGTGGCCTAAACTGTATTAAAGGCTATTTCCTGCCAAAAATCATGTACGGAAAAGACCGTCTAACGCAGCCTTTATTGCGTATGAAGAATGGTCAGTACAACAAAGAGGGCGAATTCACGCCGGTGACCTGGGATCAGGCCTTCGACGTGATGGAAGAGAAGTTTAAAACTTCTCTGAAAGAAAAAGGCCCAACGTCGGTGGGCATGTTTGGATCGGGCCAGTGGACCGTTTGGGAAGGCTATGCCGCTTCTAAACTGTTCAAGGCAGGTTTCCGCTCTAACAACATCGACCCGAATGCGCGTCACTGTATGGCGTCTGCGGTGGTTGGCTTTATGCGTACCTTTGGTATGGATGAGCCGATGGGCTGCTACGATGACATCGAACAGGCGGATGCTTTCGTCCTGTGGGGCTCAAACATGGCAGAAATGCACCCGATCCTCTGGTCGCGCATTACCAACCGTCGTTTGACCGACCAAAATGTCAAAGTGGCGGTTCTTTCTACCTTTGAACACCGCAGCTTTGAGCTGGCCGATAACCCGATTATCTTCACCCCGCAGTCTGACTTGGTGATCCTGAACTACATCGCAAACTACATTATTCAGAATAATGCGGTCGATCAGGAGTTCATGAAGCAGCACGTGAATATTCGCAAGGGCGCAACAGACATCGGTTACGGCTTACGCCCAACCGATCCGCTGGAAAAAGCCGCGAAAAATCCGGGCAGCGATGCCTCCGAGCCAATGAGCTTTGAAGACTACAAAGCATTCGTATCGGAGTACACGCTGGAGAAAACGGCTGAAATGACCGGTGTGCCAAAGGATTCTCTGGAATCGTTGGCTAAGCTGTATGCCGATCCTAAAGTCAAAGTGGTTTCCTACTGGACGATGGGCTTCAACCAACACACACGCGGTGTTTGGGCGAATAACCTCTGCTACAACATCCATCTGTTGACCGGCAAAATCTCCAAACCGGGCTGTGGTCCATTCTCTCTGACCGGTCAGCCGTCAGCCTGTGGTACTGCGCGTGAAGTGGGGACGTTCTCCCACCGATTGCCGGCAGACATGGTGGTGACCAACGAGAAGCATCGCCAGATCGCCGAAAACACTTGGAAACTGCCAGCGGGCACCATTCCAGAAAAAGTGGGTCTGCACGCCGTAGCGCAAGACCGTGCGCTGAAAGACGGCACGCTCAACGCTTACTGGGTGATGTGTAACAACAACATGCAGGCTGGGCCAAACATCAACGCTGACCGTATGCCGGGCTGGCGTGATCCACGTAACTTCATCGTGGTATCCGATCCGTACCCAACCGTCAGCGCTTTGGCCGCCGACCTGATTTTGCCAACCGCAATGTGGGTGGAAAAAGAGGGGGCTTATGGTAACGCCGAGCGCCGCACTCAGTTCTGGCATCAGCAGGTAAAAGCACCAGGTGAGGCGAAATCTGACCTGTGGCAGATGATGGAGTTCTCCAAACGCTTCAAAGTAGAAGAGGTTTGGCCTGCGGAACTGATCAACAGTAAGCCAGAGCTGAAGGGTAAAACGTTGTTTGATGTGCTTTATGCCAACGGCAACGTGAACAAATTCAAGCTAGAAGAGATCCCTGCCGATCAATTGAACGATGAATCGCGTGATTTTGGGTTCTACGTGCAGAAAGGGTTGTTTGAAGAGTACGCCTCATTTGGCCGTGGTCATGGTCACGATCTGGCTCCGTTCGATGAATATCACAAAGCGCGCGGTATCCGCTGGCCAGTGGTGAACGGTAAAGAAACCCTGTGGCGCTATCGCGAAGGGTTTGACCCGTTTGTTAAAGCAGGCGAAAGCGTGCGTTTCTACGGCAAACCAGACGGCAAAGCGGTAATTTTCGCACTGCCATTTGAGCCAGCGGCTGAAGTGCCAGATAAAGAATTCGACCTGTGGCTCTCTACCGGTCGTGTGCTGGAGCATTGGCATACCGGTTCGATGACGCGCCGTGTGCCTGAATTGCACCGTGCGTTCCCTGAAGCGGTGCTGTTTATTCATCCTTTGGATGCGAAACAACGCGGCCTGCGTCGTGGCGATAAAGTGAAGGTGATTTCTCGCCGTGGCGAACTGGTTTCTATTGTTGAAACCCGTGGTCGTAACCGTGTGCCGCAAGGACTGGTTTATATGCCGTTCTTCGATGCCGCTCAGTTGGTGAATAACCTGACGCTGGATGCAACCGATCCGCTGTCTAAAGAAACTGACTTCAAAAAATGTGCGGTAAAAGTTGAAAAGGTGACTGCCTAATCAGGCAAGGAGCGTTACCTGATGACGAAACAACGAGATAAAGGGCCTGCGCGCCGTCGCTTTTTACGCGATGCGGTGCGCAGTGCGGGTGGGTTAGCCGGGCTGGCGTTGGTTCTGGGATTGCAGCAAAAGCAATCACAGGCGCGTGATGGCTTAGCGTTGCGTCCACCGGGAGCCTTGCCGGACGGTGAGTTTGAGCGCGCCTGCATTCGCTGCGGGCAGTGTGTTCAGGCTTGTCCTTACGACACGCTGAAGTTAGCGACGCTTTTGTCGCCTTCTTCGGCAGGCACCCCTTATTTTGTTGCGAGACAAACGCCTTGTGAAATGTGTGAAGACATTCCTTGTGTGGTGGCTTGTCCGAGCGCGGCGCTCGATCCCAAACTGACCGACATCGATGATGCGCGGATGGGATTGGCGGTGCTGCTCGATCATGAGAACTGCCTGAATTGGCAAGGCTTACGCTGTGATGTGTGTTACCGCGTCTGCCCATCGATTGATAAAGCCATCACGCTGGAACTGCATCGCAACGAGCGAACCGGCGTGCATGCGAAGTTCTTGCCGACGGTTCACAGTGATGCCTGCACCGGCTGCGGAAAATGCGAACAAGCCTGCGTACTGGATGAGGCGGCGATCAAAGTGTTGCCTCTCTCGATTGCACGCGGGGAGCTTGGACAGCATTACCGTTTGGGATGGGAAGAGAAAGCGAAGGCTGGACACTCATTAGTTCCGTCTGGTACCCAGCTACCTTCACGTATGCCGCAGGGAGGTGAATGATGGCGAACAGTGCAAATCAGGCCGGTCTTGAAGCACGCCAACGTCACGGTATTATCCGAAGCCATCGCTGGCTGCTGTTACGCCGTTTAAGCCAGCTGGCGGTTTTGATGATGTTTTTATCAGGGCCGTGGTGGGGCATTTGGATTTTAAAAGGGAACTACAGCGGCAGTTTACTGCTCGAAACCGTTCCTTTGACCGATCCGTTAATGATGTTGGAAAGCGTGTTTGCGGGGCATTGGCCTGCGCTCACTGCCTTGGCTGGAACATTGGTCATTGTTGCTGTTTATTCTCTGATAGCCAGTCGCGCGTTCTGTGCCTGGGTTTGTCCGTTAAATCCGGTCACTGATCTCGCGGCGTGGATGCGGCGTAAGCTGAATATCCGCCAATCAGCCTCACTGCCACGAAGCCTACGCTATGGCATTTTGCTGGCAGTGCTGGCAGGAAGTGCCATCAGTGGCACCTTGCTGTGGGAATGGCTAAATCCGGTAGCGCTGCTTGGGCGTAGCCTGATTTTCGGCGCTTTTGGTGGCCTTTGGCTGATTCTTGCGGTGTTCCTGTTTGACCTGCTGGTGACGGAGCATGGTTGGTGTGGGCACATTTGCCCGATGGGCGCGCTGTATGGCGTGATTGGTGCTAAAGCGGTTATCCGTGTTAGCGCTGAACATCGAGAAAAATGCACGCGCTGTATGGATTGTTTTCACGTTTGTCCAGAGTCTCAGGTGTTACGTGAGCCTGTATTAAATAACGATCATAGCCCGCTGGTACTGAGCAAAGATTGCATCAGCTGCGGGCGTTGCATGGATGTGTGTGCCGAGCACGTATTCGAATTTAAGAACCGATTTCATCGTTCGGGAGCTAAAGAATGAAGAGCAATGTCCTGAAAAAGCACGCTTCGCTTTGGGCAATGTTACAGGCCGTCGTGCTGTCATTGTCTGTGGCTGGCGCTGTATATGCGGCCAGCGACGTCGATTTAAGCCAATCACCGGAAGTTTCGGGAACGGCAGAAGGGCAGATTAAAATGCCTAAGCAGCAAGAGCGTATGGCGCTGAACTATGTCAATCAGCCGCCGATGATCCCGCATAGCGTAGATGGCTATCAGATTAGCAAAAATACCAACCGCTGCCTGCAATGCCACGGCGTTGAGCATTACCGTACCACCGGTGCGCCGCGTATTAGCCCAACTCACTTTATGGATGCTAACGGCAAAGTGTTGGGAGAAGTTGCGCCACGTCGTTACTTCTGTCTGCAATGCCACGTACCGCAAAGTGATGCACCACCGATTGTAGGTAATAGCTTCCAGGCCGCACCGGGCTTTGGGCAGTAACAGGAGCCGCTATGCTGGATAATAAAGAAGTAGACAACAAGCCGACCGAGCAGAAAAAACCGGGCGTGATTCGCCGTGTATGGCAATGGTGGCGTCGCCCAAGCCGTTTGGCTTTAGGCACGCTGTTGCTGCTAGGGTTTGTCGCCGGGATTATTTTCTGGGGCGGATTCAATACCGGTATGGAAATGGCGAATACGGAAAAGTTCTGTATCAGCTGCCATGAAATGCGCGACAACGTGTATCAGGAATACATGGATACCGTTCACTACACCAACCGCAGCGGTGTGCGTGCAACCTGCCCAGATTGTCATGTTCCACATGAGTGGGTGCCTAAAATTGTACGTAAAATCAAAGCCAGTAAAGAGCTGTACGCTAAAGCTTTTGGCTTGATTGATACGCCGCAAAAGTTTGAAGCACATCGCTTAGTGATGGCTGAAAATGAATGGGCGCGTATGAAAGCCAATGATTCTCAGGAGTGTCGTAACTGTCACAACTTTGAATACATGGACTTCACGGCACAGAAAACCGTAGCAGGAAAAATGCACGACCAAGCCATTCAGGACGGAAAAACCTGTATCGACTGTCATAAAGGGATAGCGCATAAGCTGCCTGATATGAAAGGGATTAAGAATGGGTTTTAAGGATTCTGTGGTGCAGGCATGAGATTCGGTATGCCGATGGCTTATGGTGTATTCGCGTAATATTCCGTCTGCCAGTTCATACCGAGCTTCATTGCCGCATTGGTGAAGGCATACGGGCAGAGACCACCAGCGCGTGGTCTCTGCACTCTCGCGCTTTTATCCGAGACGCCATCTCCGCGCCGGGTCGGCATGCGCCATCCTTGGCGCCTCCTCCCCTAACACTAACATCCTGTTAGCGTTGCTCTTTCTCCCAATACTTAAACTAAAAAACAGATAAAGTTATTGTCTTTCGTCTTTCGTCTTTTGTCTTATCTGGCACGTTGTTCTTCAGCCGAATAGAGGAATGAAGGCTAGGATTCGCCGACAGGGATGTCGGCGAAAGAACGGAGGAGCCAGGATGGCGATTGCCGTTCGTTCCGTTAAAGCCGGAATGACGAGATGAGGGAACCTGCGAAGCAGGCTGAAGAACGGTGCCAAGCTGGGTTGTTAGGGGGCGGCGATTGGCCCCCTAACACGGACGCCTGCACGGTGTAGATGCAAGACTCAATATTTTGGGCGGACGTAATTTACACCATACCTGTATTTTGGCTGTTATCCCTTCACCACAAACCAATACGTCGTTGCCGCTTGATACACCTCACCCGGTTTAATAAAGCAATCCGGCTGTGGCCATTCAGGATGATTCGGGGTATCAGGTAAAAACTCACTTTCTAACGCCACACCGGCATAAGCGGCATATTGTGCTCCGCGACGATCGGGCGTTCCGGCCAAAAAGTTACCGCTGTAGAGTTGAAGGGCTGGCGCATCAGTGAAAACCTGCATCTCTAGCTTAGCATCGGCTGCGGTAAGAATCGCCGCAGGGTGTTGTGCATGATGACAGGTGCTGTGCAGCAGATAGGCGTGATCGTAACCTTTCACGCGCTGCTGGCAGCGATCTTTCAGCAGATCCTGTTGCAAGGTCTTGGCCTTACGAAAATCCATGCTTGAGCCGCTGACGTCGGTAAGATCTCCGCATGGGATCCCGTCACTTTCTACCGGAAGATATTGATCGGCAAAAAGCTGTAGCTTTTGCGCTAATGCATCGGTCGTGCAGCCATCGCCGTCTAAATTGAAGTAGGCATGGTTGGTTAAATTCACCGGACAGGTCTTATCCACCTTTGCCTGCCAGCTAATCTCAACGCGGTTATCTTCCGTGAGGCGATAGGTTGCTTGGGCAACGAGATTTCCGGGGAAACCCTGATCGCCATCGGCAGAGTCTAGCTGGTAGGTCACATGATGAGTATCATGTGAAATGCGTTTCCAACGGCGTTTGTCGAATCCTTCAGGCCCACCGTGAAGCTGATTTTCACCTTGGCTCGGATGTAAAACGACGGTTTCACCTTGATACACATACTGTGCTTTAGCGATACGGTTGGCATAACGACCTACCGTAGCACCTAAAAAGGCACCCTGTTCGGTAAACTGCTCGGGCGTTTGGCAGCCGAGCAAAACTTCACGCAAACTGCCGTCGCTCAGCGCGATCTGGCATGAAAGCCAGGTTGCGCCCCAGTCCATGAATGTGGCAATGCTGCCAGCGCTGTTGGTTAGCGTGGTGAATTGAAACGGTTCGCCGTCCGGTGCACGGGAGGTATCAGCAAAATTTAGCATACGCTGGCTCCTTGTGATGGATAGCAGACATAGAAGGTTTCTTTCAGGCCGGTTTGTGCCGGATATTCACGTTCAACCGTGGTGCGAACTTCCTCAACCAAGTCCAGCGGCATCAGGGCGACGATACAGCCACCAAAGCCGCCGCCTGTCATACGAACTCCGCCGCGCTCTCCGATAACGTCCTTCACGATTTCAACCAGCATATCGATAGGTTTGACGGTAATTTCAAAATCATCACGCATTGAGGCGTGGGACTCCGCCATCAATGTGCCCATCAGTTTAAGATCGCCTGAGGCAAGCGCTTTGGCGGCCGCTTCAGTGCGGTCATTTTCAGTGATCACATGACGGGCGCGGCGCGCGGTCAGTGCTTCCAATCCAGCCTGTTTAGCTTCGAATTCGGCCAGCGTGACATCACGCAGGGCTTTTACGTTGAAATACTGCGCCGCGGCTTCGCACTGCTGACGGCGGGTGTTGTATTCGCTATCCACCAATCCACGCTTAACGTTGGAATTGATAATCACGATCGCAACGTCCTTAGGCATAGGAACCGAACGCGTCGCCAGCGAGCGGCAGTCAATCAGCAGCGCGTGTTTTTCTTCGCCCAGTGCGGAGATTAGCTGATCCATGATGCCGCAGTTGCAGCCGACAAATTTGTTTTCTGCTTCTTGACCGTTTAACGCCAACTGAACGCCGTCTAAAGGCAGGTTGTACAGTGCTTGGAATGCCTGACCCACGGCAACCTCAAGCGAGGCCGATGAGCTCAGCCCTGCACCTTGCGGGACGTTGCCGCTGATCACTAAGTCTGCGCCGCCGAAGTTAGGATTACGGATTTGCAGATATTTCAGTACGCCGCGGACGTAGTTGCTCCACATCATGGTGGGATGGGATTCAAATGGAGCATCAAGAGAGAATTCATCTTGTTGATTATCGTAGTCGGCGGCAATCACGCGCACCTTGCGATCGTCGCGCTTAGCGCAGCTAATCACGGTTTGATAATCAATAGCGCAGGGCAATACAAAGCCATCGTTGTAATCCGTATGTTCGCCAATCAGGTTCACACGGCCGGGTGCTTGTACCGTCATTGCCGGAGCATAGCCAAAATAACGATTAAAAATATCCTGTGTCACGGTAGTAAGTTGTTGCAGACTCATTTTCGTTTCCTTATTTGGCGTTGGCTTCACGGTAATGGACGTCACTTACTGCGCGTAGACGTTCAGCTGCTTGCTCAGGCGTTAAGTCGCGCTGAGTTTCGGCCAGCATTTCGTAGCCGACCATAAATTTACGCACGGTTGCAGAGCGCAACAGTGGGGGATAGAAATGTGCGTGCAACTGCCAGTGTACACAGTCAACCTCATGGAACGGTGCACCGTGCCAGCCCATGGAGTACGGGAAAGAGCACTGGAACAGGTTATCGTAGCGGCTGGTGAGTTTCTTCAGTGCAAGGGCTAAATCCGCACGCTGCTCGGCATTGAGATCGGTAATGCGCAAGGTGTGCGTTTTCGGCAGCAACAGCGTTTCAAAAGGCCACGCGGCCCAGTACGGAACCACGGCAATCCAATGTTCGGTTTCCACCACGGTACGGCTGCCGTCGGCCATTTCGCGCTTGGCATAGTCCAGCAGCATCGGCGTTTTATGCTGTTCGAAATAGGCTTGCTGTAGGCGATCTTCGCGCGCAGCTTCATTAGGGAGGAAGCTATTAGCCCAAATTTGTCCGTGCGGATGCGGGTTAGAGCATCCCATCGCGGCGCCTTTATTTTCAAATACCTGCACCCACGGATAGGTTTTCCCAAGATCGGCGCTCTGGGTTTGCCAGGTCTTAACGATCTCTTCAAGAGCGGGCAGGGAAAGTTCAGGCAACGTTTTGCTGTGATCGGGTGAGAAACAGATAACGCGGCTGGTGCCACGCGCGCTCTCACAGCGCATCAAAGGATCGTCATTTTGCGGTGCATCAGGGGTATCCGGCATCAGCGCCGCAAAGTCGTTAGTAAAAACATAGGTGCCGGTGTAATCGGGATTTTTATCGCCGGTAACACGCGTATTGCCCGCACACAGAAAACAGTCTGGATCATGCTGTGGCAGCGTTTGATTCGACGGTGTTTCCTGTGCACCCTGCCACGGGCGTTTGGCACGGTGCGGAGAGACCAACACCCACTGATCTGTCAATGGGTTATAACGGCGATGAGGGTGATCGACCGGATTAAATGTGGTCATTATCGGTGCTCCTTAAAATATTATTCAGGGACTTATTCGGGATAGCCCTGCGGATTCTGTGACTGCCAGCGCCAGGTGTCCTGCGCCATATCGTCCAGCGTGCGGGTGACGCGCCAGTTGAGGTCTTTGTCCGCGCGGGTGGAGTTCGCCCAGTACGCGGCAAGATCGCCTGCACGGCGCGGGGCAAAGTGGTAATTCACCGGTTTGCCGCAGGCTTTGCTGAAGGCGTTCACCACTTGCAGCACGCTATAACCAACGCCTGCGCCGAGGTTGTAAATGTGTACGCCGGGCTTGTTTGTCATGACGTTGAGCGCGGCCAAATGACCGTCGGCTAAATCGACCACGTGGATATAATCACGCACGCCGGTGCCATCTTCGGTTGGATAGTCATTGCCGAAAATAGCCAAAGAATCACGGCGGCCTACGGCAACCTGAGCGATATACGGCATCAGGTTATTAGGAATGCCCTGCGGGTCTTCACCCATCAATCCAGATGGATGAGCGCCAACCGGATTGAAATAGCGCAACAGGCTAACGCTCCATTCAGGGTCGGCACGATGCAGATCTTCGAGGATTTGCTCAACCATCAGTTTGCTGCGGCCGTAAGGGCTTGATGGGTTTCCGGTAGGGAAATCTTCAACGTAAGGGATTTTTGGCTGATCGCCATACACGGTTGCGGAAGAGCTGAAAATCATATTTTTGACATTTGCTTCGCGCATTGCTTCTAGCAGCGTTAACGTACCGCTCACGTTGTTATCGTAATATTCCAGCGGTTTTTGCACTGACTCACCGACGGCTTTTAGCCCCGCAAAGTGGATCACCGAGTCAATCTGGTTTTCAGCGAAAATACGGTCAAGTAACAAGCGGTCGCGAATGTCACCTTGATAAAGGGTTGGCGTGGTGCCGGTCAGAGTGTTGATGCGTTCCAAAACGCTGGCTTTGCTATTGCAAAGATTGTCTAAGATGATCGGCGTATGCCCAGCGGCGATTAACTGTACGCAGGTATGGCTGCCAATGTAACCGCTACCACCAGTAACTAAAACAATCATGATTCGCTCCTTTGGAACATTCAATGCAGTAAAGGTAGCATGAGAAAACCGTGAAAAAGGTGATCTATGCTAAATAAATGGAATCGTTTACACAACAGTGCAAACGGCTCAGATTCCGATAAGTGTCTATTGTGCGGCGTGATAAGGCTGTCTGCAAGTTCATATAAATCGAGAATGAGTGGTAACGGTTACACAGTGAAGAATATAAAACTTGAGCGATAAAAATAGGGTCTTCAGGCGAAGACCCGTGAGGCAGATTGATTTAAGAATTATGCGTGATACATCGGATAGGTAAAGAACAAGAGGTGAATGATGTTCAGCGCGAAGTGGAACAGCGTTGCCACCCATAACCGACCGCTCCACATCCATGCCAGACCATAAATCACGCCTGCTAATCCGGCAAAAATCACCATCAGCCAACCACCGGCAAAATGCGCTAGACCGAAAATAACCGCCGTAATCAACAGCGCGGGAAGGTGACCTAACCAGCCGCTGAGACGCTGCTGTAAATAGCCACGAAAGAGCGCTTCTTCTGCCAAAGAAACGAAGAACAGATTAGCCAGTGCAAATTGCCATAGCCACGCGGGCTGATGAAGTTCAATCCGCAAGCCGCCCAGTGCCACGGCGATCAGTAATAAAACGGGCACGCTAATGCCAAGCAAAACCCAATTCCACGCCGGTCGTGACGCTGCAATAGGTGCACGGAATAAGGTGGGCAGGGCCAGTAAGAGAATGAAAGGAACCAGCGCTTTGTCGAAGTTGTAGTACATCGAGAATGGCGCGCTGTGTGGACCGGCAATCACTTTGTCGAGGATTTTAGGGTTATTGAAGCCGGGTACCATGTGCAGAAACAGCACGATGGCGGCTAACACGAGTAAGATTTCGCTGTTGAATCCGCCTTTTTGCTGATGTTCCCAGCGATAGCGGGCTAGCCCAGCAAGCACGACAACGGCCATAAAGGCTAAAGCATTAAAATTAAGAATGCCTTGGCTGAACGCCAGCGCTGTAGCAGAGAGAAGTAAAAAAGCGGATAGCTGTCGTTGAAACGAAAGCACGGCTAAGGAAGCGGCAAGAGCACCCCACATAGATATTCCTTTGTGTTTTATATTTAAGCTTGAATGATAACACAGAGAAATTAGTTAACTGCTCTGAGAAGCGGGCTTTATGGTAACTAAAGCCCTGTAAAAAGAGGCAAAGCAGATGAGCAGGGTGTTATAACCGATCGGTTTGGTAGCGATAAGTATCGCCCTCGGCGATAAACGTCAGGCGGTGGGTTATGCACTCGGGAGCATCTTCTGCGTGATGAGAAACAAACAGCAGCTGGCTATTGCCGTCGGTCATCAGAATATCAATCCAGCGCTTAACCAGCTGGCGGTTAAGCGGGTCAAGTCCTTGTAATGGCTCATCTAAAATCAGCAATGCGGGATGTTTCACTAACGCACGGGCGATCAGAGCCAAACGCTGTTGTCCCCACGAGAGATCGTGGAAAGGATGATGACTCAGCGCTTGCATGCCCAGCATTTCCAGCCATTGGTCGGTCAGTTTTTCCTGCCTGTCGGACGTAGCCTGATAAATACCAATGGAATCTAAAAAACCGGACAAAATGACGTTACGCAAGCTGATGCTAACGCGATATTCCAAATGCAGGTTGCTGCTTACATAGCCAATGTGTTTTTTGATATCCCAAATGGTTTCGCCACTGCCGCGACGACGGCCAAACAATGTGAGATCGTTGCTATATCCCTGCGGGTGATCGCCAGTGATCAAGCTGAGCAGCGTAGATTTACCTGCACCGTTAGGGCCGACGATTTGCCAATGCTGTTGAGGATCGACCTGCCAATCAAGATGGTTGAGAATGGGGCGATCGTTGTAGTGAACGTGGCCATTTTTAAGCATGATACGTGGCTGATCGTGGGGTAATCGATCTTGCTGGCGAGGATCTTCAGTTTCAGGCAATCGCATATCCGCAAGGCTTTCACTGTGAGCTAACTGCGCGACTAACGCCTGTGATAAGACGTCTACGCGGTGACCCACGTGGGTGAGTTCACATTCAGCCAGTACGCCAACATGCTCAATAAAATCAGGGATATCATCAAACCGGTTGAGCACTAACACCGTTGTCACGCCCTGAGCGTTTAGCATTTGCAGCATCTGTGCTAACTGCGCCCGAGAGTTAACGTCTAATCCATCAAAGGGGTCGTCCAATACCAGCAAATCAGGCTGGCTCATCAGCGTTTGGCACAGCAACGCTTTACGCGTTTCACCGGTCGAAAGATATTTAAAACGGCGTTCGAGCAACGGTTCGATACCAAACTGAGCGGCTAATTGTTGGCATCGTTTCGAATCTTTCACTTCAGACTGAATAATTTCGGCGGTAGTACGGCCGGTATCATCTTCGCCTTCGCTAAGCATGTCGGTGTTATTGCGCTGCCATTCGTCGCTGAGTAGTTTTTGCAACTGCTCAAAAGAGAGGCGGATAGGGTGAATGAATGCTGATGTTGCTTCGCCATTAAGCTGTGGTAAATCCTGCGTGAGCGCCCGCGCCAGCGCTGATTTCCCACTGCCATTTGCACCCACAAACGCCCAGCTTTCGCCAGAATGCAGGGTGAGTTCCGGTAAAAAAAGCGTCCGAGTATCGCCAAGGCGAAAGCGTGCTTGGCTAAAGCTTAATGAGGTCATACGGCATACGGCTCCCTAAAAAGTTTTCAGCTATTAGGGATAATCAGTACGTCATGGGGTGTCAAGGCGAGCAGCGGGAGATTTTACACGAAAGAATGATAACGGTGCGATATCCCTCCGATTAAGGAGGGAGCGCTATTTTATCGGCATCGGTGCTTAGGCCAAGGTAGCTAAAATCACCTGATCGGCGTTGAACTGAGCCGTTACCGTTTCACCTAAGCTTAGCTTCAGATGAGTCATGGTTTGGTTATCAACGGTAGAACAGAGCGTAACGCCGCCGTCGAGCTGCACCAGCACTTCGCTGTTTTCAGAACCTGACTGAATGTGACTCACTGTGCCGGTTAAGTTGTTATCTGCGGCATGAGCGAGCGCCGCGTCGGTGGTTAATTTCACCCACGGGGCTTTGATTAATACCAATACTTCTTTACCGGGAGCCAGCGCTAAACGCTCGGCGCTTTGCTCCGTGATAGCGGCGCGCAGCAAGGTTTTTCCATCGGCGAGCAGTACGCTGATGTGCTGCTGTACCTGCTGGTGGTCGCGTTCGGTAACGGTGCCAAAAAACTGGTTACGGGCGCTGGTTTGTAAGGAAAAACGCGCGATCGCCGCCAGCAGGCTATCTAAGGGAAGATCGTCCTTGTTTAGCACGTCGAATGCTTTTTGTTGGATCTGCCCAAGAAGATCGTAAAGGGCAATCAGGCGCTCACCGTAGCGGGTGATTTTGGCGCCGCCGCCGCCTTTACCGCCGGTAGCGCGGTCGACCAACGACTCTTCGGAAAGCTGGTTCATCTCATTCACGGCATCCCAAGCGCTTTTATAGCTGATTCCCGCGAGCTTAGCGCCCTGGCTGATAGAACCGGTGTGGCGGACCTGTTTGAGTAATTCAATCCGACGCGGATCGGCAAACAGGCGTTGCTGGAGTTTTAGCGTCAGTAAAATTTCGGCTTGCATAGGGTTCATCCTTCACAGGTTATGCTTTCATTTTCGCTGATAACGCCCCCAAGACGCAAACCGCATATGCGAATAACTTCAGACCGCACGTTTAGGGCGTACAATTTACGCTAAGCTGTTTAATATATGCAGCGAGATTCTGTATTATGAGTCAGTATGAGATAGTGTGGCTGAATTGCTGCAACCAACACTGAGTGAGGCTGTTATGTTGGAATTATTAAAGAGTCTGGTATTTGCTGCAATCATGGTTCCCGTGGTTATGGCTGCCATTCTTGGTTTGATTTATGGCTTGGGAGAGGTGTTTAACATTTTCTCCGGCGTTGGTCATTCTGATGAAAAACGTTCTAATCACTAAAACGTGATATTTTTTACGAAACGCCCAGCGATGATTGCTGGGCGTTTTTGTTTGCGGCGCCGCAAACTTTTTCGATAAATCAAACCCACTTCATGTTTACCGATATCGCACCGATATTGTCAGTGACACTGATGTTACTCACGTCATATAATCAAATACATAACGTATGGGCATCACATCATTTTAATGGGGTCACTGATGAAAGCATGGAATAAGTTGGTTGTAGGTACCGTTACCGTTCTGGCCGTTGGCGTTAGTCAGGTTGCTATCGCACAAGAAAAAGTTACCGTATTTGCGGCGGCGTCCTTAACTAACGCACTGCAAGATATTGCCGCACAGTATGAAAAGGGAAAAGACGTCAAAGTTGTCTCTTCTTTTGCTTCCTCTTCCACGCTTGCACGCCAAATTGATCAAGGCGCTCCAGCAGATCTCTTCATCTCCGCAGATCAGCAGTGGATGGATTTTGCGATTGATAAAAAAGCGATGGTTGCTGATACCCGCATCACTCTGTTGGGTAATGAATTGGTGCTGGTCGCCTCAAAAGACAGCAAGATCGATAAAGTGAATATCGACAAAAAAACGGATTGGAAAGCATTGTTGAACGGTGGCCGTTTGGCGGTGGGCGATCCTGATCACGTTCCTGCGGGCATCTATGCGAAAGAAGCATTACAGAAATTAGGCGCGTGGGATGAGCTGTCTCCACTCATGGCGCGTGCTAACGATGTACGCGCAGCGCTGGCCTTGGTGGAACGCGATGAAGCACCTTTAGGTATTGTTTACGGCTCTGATGCTGTCGCGAGCAAAAAAGTGAAAGTTGTTGGTATCTTCCCAGCGGATTCGCATAAGCCTGTTGAATACCCAATGGCCATTGTGAAAGACAAACAAACGCCAGCGGTAAAAGCGTTTTATGACTATCTGCGCACGCCAGAAGCCGCAGCGATCTTCACTCGTTATGGATTTACCCCGCGCTAATGTTTCTGAGTGCATATGAGTGGGAAGCGGTCGTCCTGAGCCTACAGGTGGCAGGGACGGCCGTTATCTTTAGTCTTCCCGTCGGTATTTTTACTGCGTGGGTGCTGGTGCGCTGTAACTTCCCCGGTAAGTCTCTGCTGGATAGCATTATTCATCTGCCGCTGGTTTTGCCCCCGGTTGTGATTGGCTATTTGCTATTAATCGGCATGGGCCGTAAGGGCGTGATTGGTGCGTGGCTTTATGACTGGTTTGGTTTTAGTTTCAGTTTTAGCTGGCATGGTGCGGCGTTAGCTTCTGCGGTGGTGGCCTTTCCTCTGATGGTTCGTGCCATTCGTCTCGCATTGGCAGCGGTTGATTCCAAGCTGGAGCTGGCTGCGCGCACTCTGGGAGCAAATCCTTGGCGGGTATTTTTCACCATTACGCTGCCGCTCTCGTTCCCCGGCATTCTAGCTGGAACCGTGCTGGCGTTTGCTCGCTCGCTCGGTGAATTTGGCGCAACTATCACCTTTGTGTCCAACATCCCTGGCGAAACCCGAACGATTCCTCTCGCGATGTATACCCTGATTGAAACACCGGGTGCAGAAGCGGATGCCGCTCGTCTGTGTGCTATTGCGATTGTTTTATCCTTGGTTTCATTGCTGCTGTCTGAATGGCTGGCGCGATGGAGCCAGAAGCGGTTGGGGGGCTAAGACGCATGTTAGAACTCGATATCCATCAGCGCCTTGGCGATTTGAATCTCGACGTTAAAGCAACGCTTCCCTCAAAGGGCATTACGGCTATTTTTGGATTATCCGGCGCGGGAAAAACATCGCTTATTAATGTGATCGGGGGGCTGACTCGTCCGCAAAAAGGGTCTGTCGTCCTCAATGGTAGGCCGTTAGTCGACACTGCGCGCCGTATTTGTTTACCGCCAGAAAAGCGCCGCATTGGCTACGTTTTTCAGGATGCGCGTTTGTTTCCTCATTACCGTGTGCGCGGAAATCTGGAATACGGCATGGCAGCGTCGATGCGTCCGCAATTTGACAGTATCGTTAAATTGCTAGGTATTGAAGCCCTGCTGGACCGTTTTCCATTTAGCTTGTCGGGTGGTGAAAAGCAACGCGTTGCAATCGGGCGCGCGTTGTTAACGGCTCCAGAAGTTTTGCTGATGGACGAGCCTTTGGCTTCGTTAGATGTTCCCCGTAAACGTGAGCTTCTGCCGTACCTAGAGCGCTTGGCGCAAGACGTGAATATCCCCATCCTCTATGTCAGCCACAGCATGGATGAAATTTTACGTTTGGCTGAATATGTGTTGTTGCTTGACCAAGGCCAAGTCCGTGCGTTTGGCGAGCTTGAAGAGGTTTGGGCGAGCAGCGCGTTACGTCCTTGGCTGCAAAAAGAAGAGCAGAGCAGCGTGCTCAATGTCAGCGTATTAAAGCACCATGAGCACTATGCCATGACGGCACTATCGCTCGGTGAGCAGCATATTTGGGTGGGTAAACTCGATGCTGCGCCACAGAGCCAGCTGCGCATACGCATTAATGCTGCGGATGTGTCGTTAGTTTTAGAGCCTCCTGCGTCGACGAGCATTCGCAATATTTTAGCGGCCACCGTTGTAGAGTGCTTGGACGTCGACGAGCAAGTGGAAGTGAAGCTATCGGTTGGAGAGGCGATCTTATGGGCGCGCATCACTCCGTGGGCGCGTGATGAACTCAATATTCACGTGGGCCAAAAGCTGTATGCGCAGATTAAAAGTGTGTCGATCAGCCGCTAATATTCACAGAGGAATAAAACAAAAAACTCCGCCTTGTGCGGAGTTTTTTGTTTGTGCGCCTAACGGTTGGTTGCCGAAGGCGAAAAATGTACGGCACGATCACCCTAACGGGAAGAGTATAGCGATAGGTTCATACCCGTATCAATACACAAATAACTTAAGATAATTGTAAATTTGGCGAAATATACAGACGTGAGAAGCTGTATATATAATCAGTGTCGTTAGGGAGGCATGCCAATGTGGATGAAAGAAGATTTCTTAAGTCCTAGCTGGAACAGGTGGTGCTGACCGGTGCCTTGGCTTGGAGTATGGCACGATCGCCCTAACATGTGATCCAGTGTGGCGATAGGCAATGTAAAGGTAAGTCATGCAGGCGTCATGCTCCTTATGCAGGGAGCAAACGGATGAGTCTATTATCAGCAATAATTGTTGTTTTAGAGTTCATCGTCGCAGTGATGCGGCTGATTAGATTACTGTTCAATCATATCTGAGAAATGATATCTGAGAAACGATATCAAGAGCAGCAAGCTAAAACGTAACTAAGGTGTGAGGGAATACACCTCCCTCACCCTTTAAGATCGCTTGACTTGAATACAGTTGGTTCAAATAGATATCTTGCGGAGTCGGTTGAATGAAACTACAGAACTTTTTGCTTTAGGAAATCGGCAATAGATGTTTCTTCATTTCCACCGATAACGGCTTTGGCACGTGCTTTGACTTCGTCGGCGCTGTTGCCCATAGCAACCCCTAGTCCGACGCTTTCTAGCATGCTGATGTCGTTAAAGTTATCGCCAAAGGCGATGACTTCAGACATATCAATACCGCGTGAGGCGACGTACTCAGCTAACCGGTTACCTTTGCTGTTGCCCGCTTGCGCAACGTCGACCTGATCGTGCCAAGACCATTCACAGGCGAGTCCCAGATCCGATTCGATGCCGTTAGCGAAAGCGCGCAGTTTGGCAATATCGGTATCGGAGGTTGCGAACTTCCAGATCGCTTTAACATCGTTTGCGGCTTGCTGGAGGCTTTCAACTTGAAGCAGAGTTGGACGTTGATTCTCTGGTAGAGATTCCGCCCAAGCATGAGAGCGAATGACATGGCCGCTAGTTTGCTGATACAGCATAGCGTCATCGACGTACATCAGGCCGTGGATGTCAGCATCGTTTAGGCGTTTTAACACCTGATGAGCTTGCGCAGCGGTCAACGGGTTTGACGCCAGCACGCTGCGCGCCTGATAGTCGTACAGATAGGTGCCATTGCAGCAAATAGCTGGGGTGTTGAGGTTAAGTGCCTGATAGAAGGGATGAATGGCAATATGATGGCGACCGGTAACGATCATCACTTCTAAACCTGCTTTGCGTGCCAAATCCAGCGCAGCCAGCGATTCAGGCAGTATCTGTTTACGACTGGTTAGCAGGGTGCCGTCCAGATCAAGCGCAATCATGCGGTAGCTCATACGCATTCCTTTAATGGTTAATAATAAGTCTGTTTATAATCAGCGAGTTCTTATTAAGGACAAATGTTACACCTCAACGCTGATTTGAAAAACGGAAAACTGTCGGTGCGGCTTAGCTCACGGGGTCAATCTATCGGCTCAAACAGCGCACTAAGATCGTCAGCCGAGAACTTCGCAGACCCACTGGTATCTTCAGATAAAATGCTGTCAGCCAGCGCGGCTTTTTTATCCTGCAGCGCCACGATTTTTTCTTCAATGCTGCCAGCGGCAATCAATTTGTAAACAAACACTGGTTTGTCTTGCCCCATTCGGTGTGCACGGTCGGTAGCCTGATTTTCAGCCGCGGGATTCCACCACGGATCGTAATGGATCACCGTGTCAGCCGCCGTTAGATTTAGCCCAACGCCGCCAGCTTTTAAGCTGATTAAAAACAGAGGAACTTCGCCCCGTTGGAAACGCTGTACTGGGGCATGACGATCCGCCGTTGAACCGGTCAACGTGACGTAGGCAATGCCGGCTTTATCCAATGCCTGTGAGATTAGATCCAGCATGCCGGTGAACTGGGAGAACAACAGGATACGGCGACCTTCATCGATCATCTCAGGCAAGAGTTCGAGCAGCAGCTCGAGCTTGGCTGATTCTTTCACCAACGCCGCTTTTTCCAAATTGACCAAGCGAGGATCGCAACAAACTTGGCGCAGTTTAAGCAATGCGTCCAAAACGATAATATGGCTGCGCGCCATGCCTTGAGAGTCAATGGCGGTACGAACTTTTTCCTGCATCGCGGTACGTACCGTTTCATACAGATCGCGCTGTGAGCCCTTCAGTTCAACGGTGCGTAACAGCGTGGTTTTTGGTGGTAGCTCAGTAGCGACGTCATCTTTGCGGCGGCGCAGCATGAATGGGCGAATGCGTCGAACCAATAAGTCACGACGCACGGTATCCCCGTCTCTTTCGATAGGCACACGCCAGCGCTGGTTAAACTCTTTTTGGCTGCCGAGGAAACCAGGCAGCAAAAAGTCGAATAACGACCAAATTTCACCCAGATGATTTTCCAGCGGCGTGCCGGTTAAACATAAACGATGGCGTGCATTGAGGTCACGTAATGCGGTGGCTGCACGCGTAGTCGCATTTTTAACGTACTGTGCTTCATCAAGGATCAACAGATGGTAATCATGTTGAGTGAGGACTTTCTGATCTCGCCACAGCAGAGAATAGGTGGTCAAAATCAGGTCGCACTGTTCGATGCGATCAAAGTGATCTTTTCGCTGCGGCCCGCTGAGAACCAGAACATTAAGATCGGGAGTAAAACGTGCCGCTTCTTCGCGCCAGTTGTGTACCAAGGTAGTGGGTACCACGATAAGCGCAGGACGGTCGAGCCGGCCTGATTCTTTTTCCAGCAGGATATGCGCCAGCGTTTGCACCGTTTTGCCCAGCCCCATATCGTCGGCCAGCACGCCCGAGATGTTTTGTTCGCGCAGAAACTGCATCCAGCTCAGACCTTGATGCTGATAGCCACGTAGTGTTGCCTGAAGGCCTGTCGGAACCGGCACCAGCTGTACTCCCGGCCCATCCTGTAAACGCTGGGCTAAAGCCTGAATGGAGGTTTCTCCGTGGAACTGCCAGCGTCCTGTATCGCTTAAAGCGGCCAAGCGGCCTGCATCAAGCGCGGAAACCTTCAGGTTTTCCTTGCCATGACCTAATTGTGCAAACAGGTCGACAAGCACGCGAACGACCGGTTTGAGACGATTGGCTGCGATACGCAAACGCTCGCCTTGTTCGGTGCTAAGAATAATACCTTCATCATCGTCGATAGTTTCGAGTTCGCCGTCTAACCAGCGGCGATCGCGACGAAACAGGTCAGCCAACAATGGCTCGAGACGAACGGTACGGTCGCCGACTAAAATACCCATTTCAACGTCAAACCAGCCTTCGTCGCTTGACTGGATGCTGCCGCTAATATCGTTGATTTCAATGATATTAAAGTTGGAATCGTGGGTCATCACGATACGCCAGCCTTTGTTTTCCAAAGTCGGCAGCGTATGGCTGACAAACGAAGGCCAACTCTCAGGGTTTGGCAGACCGTAAATGGTATCGGGTAATGTCGGCGGCCGAGTTTTATCGCTTAACGTAATGAGTTCTAGGCCGCAATTTTTAAGCTCTTTGGCGCGTTGTTTTTCAATATCGCTACGTCGCTGAATTTGAATCACATTGCCGTTGTCAGCGGGGAATAGCGTGGTGTCCTGTTTAGGATCAACGCTAATCCCATCGTAATCGAAGGAAAAAGTCGCAAAGTCGAGAGGCCAATTACGATAGCCATAGTTGCCAAAACCGCCCATATAGACATTTTGGGTATCAAGCTGCAAAACGGGAACGGGCTCGACGTCAATAACGCGAAGTTCTGAAGAGCTCATGCTCGGCGGCAAAGGCAGCTCGGGTGCGATTTCGCCCAGAACCGCAGCCACTAACGGCGCTTCACTCAGTGAAATTGGAGGCATGGACAAGAATTCGTCTAACTGAGCGAAGGGCTGATTGAGTTCAACGGTGCCCGCTTCGCCGCTTTGCGTATCGATATACCACGGCGGCGTGGTGGGCAACACCCATGATGCCTGAGGCTGAACCTGCAATATGGGGCGCAGACGATGATCGGGTAAGCGCTGCCACTGAACTTCACCCGGGCGTTGCTCGCCCAGATACAAAGGCTCATTGGAATCAATCACAAAGAAACGGCCCGTTGCCATCATTTTGCGGATCAGCTCAGCGCCGCTGGTTCCCTGTAGTTCAAACGCTGCTATGCCGTTACGCGGTCGTTCGATCCACAGCTCGCGCAGGATTTGAAAATCTTCAGGCGTAACAAATTTAGGCGGCTTAACCAGCGCGGGCTCAATGTTGTGCCACTGCTGATCGATGCTGCGTACGGAGCCGTCTTTATCTAACTTTGCTTTGTAGAGCCGAATTTCATGATGCTGTCGGTGTTCTGACCATGCCAAGACATAGGCTAAGGTTTGGGTGGGTTTTTTAGCCGCAATAGAAGATGTCTGTTGCGCGCGAAAGGCCTCTAGCCAACGTAACAGCTCAGGCCGCGCACCGGTGGCGGTGGGTTCTTGCTCTTCGAGGCCCGCCAAAAGAACGGCGGCAACGTGTTTACAGTTAAAGCCCACGGGGCATGAGCACTCACCCTCAATGCGTAACTGGTTTTGTTTATCGTGGAAGTAGATAACCACCGCGTAGGGGCGTCTTTCGGTTCCTTGTACCTTGGCCGTGAGCATATTGCCCTGCCAGTGGAGTTGCGAAACGGCTCGCGAATAATCTCGCGCCTTGGCCAAGGTCGCATGACCTAACCAATGAGCAACCTGAGTTCGGTCATAGGAAACTGACGGCATTATCTTGATCTCTTCTTCATCGTTTGAAAGGAAAATGACAGCACATAGACGTTGAGAAGTTTTCACCCAATGATGCAGCTGCGCGCACCTGCGTGAAAAAAAGAAAGGGTATTCTAACAGATAAACGGCCACAAAGGGGGATGCCCCTAGTCTCTAGGGGCGGAAGTAGGCTCGATTTGCTAATCAGTAGCCAACGGCAGAACCCGAAGGACGCCGAACGTCATTAGCGCCATAGATAAAGCCTTCGCGCACTTTCCCGGATACCGCCGAGTCATTACCCGAGCTCTCTGAGCTAACACCGGCCGCGCCCGGCAGACCGACCATAATGAGTTCAGCAGCCCCCCAAGGCGTTTGCTCAACCAGTTTATAGCCGCGTTCCTGCAACAGTTTTTGGGTGTCTGCCGAGAGGCCGCGCTGTTCGAAGTAAACTTCATCCGGCAGCCACTGGTGATGAATTCGCGGGGCATCGACGGCTTCTTGCGGTGCCATGCCGTGATCGATAACGTTCAATACCGTTTGCAATGTGATGGTGATGATTCGCGAGCCACCCGGAGAGCCAACAACCATAAAGACTTTGCCATCTTTAGTCACCAGCGTTGGCGTCATGGATGACAGAGGGCGTTTACCCGGTGCGATGGCGTTGGTTGCGCCCTGTACTAAGCCATACATATTTTGCTCGCCCACTTTAACGGTGAAATCGTCCATCTCATCGTTGAGGAAAAATCCGGTGCCGGGCGCAATCACGACGGAGCCAAAACGTCCGTTGATGGTATAGGTGGTGGAAACCGCATTACCGCTGTGGTCAACGATAGAGTAGTGCGTAGTTTCTGGTTTTTCATGAGGTTCCATACCCGGTTGAACGCGGCTCGAAGGCGTAGCGATCTCAGGCTGGATCTGCTTACGAATTTCGGCGGCGTACTCTTTGCTGAGCAGTTTTTCCGTAGGGTTCTTCACAAATGCCGGATCGCCCAAAAACGTATTGCGATCCATATAGGCATGGCGCATTGCTTCCGTCATGGTATGAATGGTTTGGGCAGAATTAAAGCCCGATGCCTTGAGGTCGTACCCTTCCAAAACGTTGAGAATTTCGCAAAGCGTGACGCCACCAGAGCTTGGCGGTGGTGCCGATACAAATTCATAGCCGCGATAAGAGCAGGTAATCGGCGCAGTTTCTGCGATGCGAAAATCGGCGAAGTCTTTAGCTGTCAGGATCCCACCCCCTTTTTTCGCCGCGGCTTCAACGGCCTGAGGGATTTTCCCCTGATAAAAAGCATCGGGGCCGTTCTGGGCAATAGACTCAAGTGTATTGGCCAGATCGGCTTGAATCAGCCGATCGCCGGGCTGAAGGGGATCGCCATTTGGACGTAAAAAGATGCGCGCGGCCTCGGGATCGTCACGAAACTTAGCAATGGTGGTATCTAAAATATCGGTATCACCGCGATTGAGAATAAAGCCATCGCGAGCCAGTTTGATAGCCGGTTCCATCACCTGTTGACGTGTCAGTTTGCCATATTTACGCTGCGCGGTATCGAGCCCTAAAACCGTTCCCGGAACACCGGCGGCAAGATAACCATAGAGGCTAGCGCCTTTCTTCACGTTTCCGTTCTCATCGAGATACATATTGGCGCTAGCGGCGGCCGGTGCCGTTTCACGGAAGTTAATGAAAGTATCTTCACCGTTGGCTAAATGTATGGTCATAAAACCGCCGCCGCCGATATTACCGCAGCAAGGGTTAACCACCGCCTGAGCGTAGCCAACGGCGACAGCGGCATCAATGGCGTTGCCTCCCATTTTGAGGATATCAACCCCAACCTGAGAGGCCAGATGTTGAGAGCTAACAACCATGCCGTTTTTTGCCTCAACGGCGGGCATTGAGGCGGCGTTAGCGCCCTGTAATAGTGCGAGAGAAAGCGCTGAAGCCATCAGCGCAAGTGGCCATTTCTTCATCTAAAACTCCTGTCTAATTCGATTATTAGTGCGTATTCACACTCATAGGTGTGAGTTATCGTTATGACGCTTATTATTTAAGCAAAAACGAGACCACCAAAAGGTGATCTCGCTAATAAGCGTAGACAGGAATGAGAGACTCTGAACTTTCAGGGTTACTGCTAGGTTTTTTTAATTACGCTAGTCCAGAAAATGTTCGGCTTGATCTAAGGCCATGGAGACGGCTCGAGTGAGCTTGGTGAGCTGTTCGGCAGAAATAATATAAGGTGGCATCAGATAAATTAACTTACCGAAAGGACGCACCCAAACCCCTTGCTCGACGAAATAGCGCTGTAAGTTAGCCATATTCACCGCTTTATGCGTTTCAACAACGCCGATAGCTCCTAGGACGCGAGCCTGTTTCACCTGAGGGTGATCGTTAAGCGGTAAGAGCTCTTGCTGTAGCTGGCGCTCAATCGCCGCAACCTGCGTTTTCCACTCTCCGCTGGCAAGAATATCTAAACTGGCCACCGCCGTGGCGCAGGCGAGTGGATTACCCATAAACGTTGGGCCATGCATGAAGCATCCCGCTTCGCCGTTGCTGATTGTTTCTGCCACATTTCGCGTGGTGATGGTGGCAGATAGGGTCATGTAGCCACCGGTAATCGCTTTACCTAAACATAAAATATCTGGCGTGATCCCCGCGTGCTCGCAGGCAAAAAGTTTGCCCGTGCGGCCAAATCCCGTCGCAATTTCATCGGCGATGAGCAAGATCCCATGACGCTCGCAGGCGGCTCGAACCAGTTTAAGATAGCGTGGATGATAGAAACGCATGCCTCCCGCGCCTTGAACGATGGGCTCCAGAATAACCGCCGCAATATCCTGATGATGCGCCGATAGCAAGCGGGCGAAAGGCACAAAGTCCATTTCATTCCACTCATCGCCAAAAGCACACTGTGGTGCGGGTGCAAACAGATGCTCAGGAAGGTAGCCCTGATACAAACTGTGCATGGAGTTCTTTGGATCGCATACCGACATGGCGCCAAAGGTATCACCGTGATAGCCGTTGCTTAGGGTTAGAAAACGCTGACGTTTCTCCCCGCGAGCATGCCAGTACTGCAATGCCATTTTCATCGCCACTTCCACGGCGACGGAACCGGAATCTGCGAGGAAAACGCACTCAAGTGCTTCAGGCGTGATATCCACCAAACGCTGACATAGCGCAACGGCGGAAGGATGAGTGATCCCGCCAAACATCACGTGTGACATGGCTGAAAGTTGCTGAGTCACGGCCTGGTTCAGCGCGGGATGGTTGTATCCGTGAATCGCGGCCCACCAAGAAGACATGCCGTCGACCAACTGACGTCCATCCTCCAAATGCAGTTCACACCCGTGTGCCGAAGTCACGGGATAACAGGGCAATGGCTGGGTCATTGACGTGTACGGATGCCAGATGTGGTGGCGGTCGAACTCGATATCAGATGGGGTCATAATAAGTATTGGTAAACTAAAATTGTGATCATTTGGTTGACAGTGTACCGCTTTTTTCTAAACTGACGACACTTTTTCCCCTCAAATTGAATAGGGAGTTGCCATCATGGCAGATCGTCATCACTGGACATTAGAGCAAGCCCAAGCTCTGTTTGCAAAGCCGTTCCTCGAGTTAATGTTTGAGGCTCAGCAGGTTCATCGCCAGCATTTTGACCCGCGTCAGGTGCAGGTAAGTACGCTGCTTTCGATTAAAACCGGTGCTTGCCCCGAAGACTGCAAATACTGTCCACAAAGCTCACGCTATAAAACGGGTTTAGAGACCGAAAAGCTGATGGAAGTGCAGCAGGTTCTGGACTCTGCGCGACAGGCCAAAGCCGCCGGCTCCACACGATTCTGTATGGGTGCGGCATGGAAAAACCCGCACGATCGCGATATGCCTTACCTTGAGCAAATGGTGCAGGGCGTCAAAGACATGGGGATGGAAACCTGTATGACGCTCGGAACGCTATCCGACCAACAGGCTAACCGTTTAGCCAATGCGGGGCTGGATTATTACAATCACAATCTCGACACCTCGCCAGAGTTTTACGGCAGTATCATCACGACCCGCAGCTATCAGGAGCGTTTGGATACGCTGGAAAAAGTGCGCGATGCTGGTATTAAAGTCTGTTCGGGGGGGATTGTTGGGCTCGGTGAAACCGTACGTGACAGAGCCGGCTTGCTCACGCAGCTAGCGAATTTGCCTAAAGCGCCGGAAAGCGTGCCGATCAATATGTTGGTTAAGGTCAAAGGAACGCCGTTAGCGGATAACGACGATGTGGATGCCTTTGATTTCATTCGTACCATTGCCGTGGCGCGCATCATGATGCCAACGTCTTATGTGCGTCTTTCTGCTGGTCGTGAGCAAATGAATGAGCAAACTCAGGCCATGTGTTTTATGGCGGGAGCCAACTCCATTTTCTACGGTTGTAAACTGCTTACCACGCCGAATCCGGGTGAAGATAAAGACGTTCAGCTGTTCCGCAAACTGGGTCTAAACCCTCAGTTGACCGAAACTGAACACGGCGACAATCAGCAACAGCAGCACCTCACTGAACAACTGCTGCATGCCGATACTGAGCAGTTTTATAACGCCGCCGTGTAATCATGATGAATTTTCAACAGCATATCGAGCACACGCTGGCCGAGCGTCGCTCAGCCGGAGCCTATCGTTCGCGGATCGTGAGTGAAACGGGCAGCGGGCGTGAGATCCTCGTGAATGGGCGGTCATATCTCAATTTCTCGTCTAACGACTATCTTGGCCTAAGCCGCGATAAATCGGTCATTGACGCGTGGCAACAAGGCGCTGAACGCTATGGCGTAGGGAGTGCGGGCTCTGGGCATGTTACGGGTTTCACCACAGCACATGCCGAATTAGAACAACAGTTAGCGGCGTGGTTAGGCTATCCGCGTGCTTTGCTGTTTATCTCGGGTTATGCGGCCAATCAAGCCGTTATCGCCGCGCTGATGCAAAAAAGTGACAGCATCTTTGCTGATAAGCTCAGCCATGCGTCGCTGATGGAAGCTTCCATTCAATCACCAGCAACGCTGCGACGTTTTCAACATAACCAGCCAGACTCCCTCGAAAAACTGCTGAACAGCGGTGGAGAAGGGCGAGCGCTGGTGGTGACTGAAGGCGTGTTCAGCATGGACGGTGATAGTGCGCCGCTGGCGGATCTGCATCAACAAAGTCAACGTGCCGGAGCATGGCTGATGGTGGATGATGCGCACGGTATTGGCGTGTGTGGTGAGCAAGGGCGTGGCACCTGCGACGCACAAAAAGTGAAACCGGAATTGCTGGTGGTGACATTTGGCAAAGCCTTTGGGCTCAGCGGTGCCGCCGTTTTGTGTTCTGAATCCGTGGCTGAATACTTCATTCAGTTTGCGCGCCACTTGATATATAGCACCAACATGCCTCCTGCCCAGGCCTGTGCGCTTACAGCTGCGCTGCGCCGAGTACGTGAAGGTGATGAGCTACGTAGCCAACTGAACCATAACGTATTGCAGCTTCGTCAGGGATTAAACGATTTAGGTTTAACGTTGATGGAATCAAGTTCAGCGATTCAGCCCGTGATTATTGGCGAGAATCAGGCTGCGCTAGATTTGGCTCAGCAACTGCGGGAGCAGGGGATTTGGGTCAGCGCTATTCGTCCGCCAACGGTTCCCCCCGGAACCGCACGTCTGCGCATTACTCTCAGCGCGGCGCATGGCGCGCAGCATATAAACCGTTTATTGGAGGCGCTGCATGCTACCGCACACATTTTGCGTTGATAAGTCTGCGGTGGCGGCGGCGTTTAGCCGCGCCGCGGACAGTTACGACGCCGTTGCCGGTTTTCAGCGGCGCTGCGGGGAAAAGATTTTATCTCAGCTCAATAATTTATCGGGCTTGAAAGTGTTAGATGCGGGCTGCGGTACAGGGGTTTTTAGCCGTGGATTCCGCCGCGCAGGGGCACACGTCATCTCTCTCGATTTGGCTGAAGGTATGCTTGAGAAATCGCGTATCTTAGATAGCGCGGAGCAATATCTCCTCGCTGATATCGAACATATCCCGTTACCTGATCACAGCGTCGATCTCTGCTTTAGCAATTTGGCTATTCAGTGGTGCGGTTCATTAGGTTCTGCATTGGCTGAGATGAGCCGTGTCGTGAAGCCGGGGGGAAAGGTTGCGTTCTCAACGTTGGCACAAGGCTCGCTGACGGAGTTAGCTCAGGCTTGGCAGCAAGTGGATGGCCAAACGCATGTAAACCAGTTCTTAGCATTTGACGCAATCAAACTGGCCTGTGAGCCGTTTTCACATGATTTACAGTTAACTCATGAGACTGAATTTTATCCCGATGTCATCACCTTAATGAAGTCACTCAAAGGCATTGGTGCTACGCACATACACCAAGGCCGAAACTCAGGGCTAACCAGTCGTGGACGTTTTGAGCAGCTTGCCCGTGTTTATCCTCAACAGGCCGAAGGTTTGCCTTTGAGCTATCAGTTGGTAATAGGAATTTTGCATTGTGAATGAAAAAACCAATGAGCAGCCTTGCTTAAACGAGGCATGGTTTGTTACCGGAACCGACACTGAAGTGGGAAAAACAGTTGTCAGTAGCGCGCTGTTGGAAGCTGCGACTCTGCGAGGAAAAGATACGGTTGGGTATAAACCCGTAGCTTCTGGCAGTGAATGGCGTGAGGGAAAACTGCGAAACACCGATGCGCTTGCTTTACAAGCGGCCTCATCAATATCCGTCAGTTACGAAGAAGTGAACCCCTATACCTTTGAAGAGCCTACGTCACCACACATTATTAGCGCTGATGAAAATCGACCTATCGAATTTGACGTGATGTCACAGGGGCTGCTGGCGTTACGCAAAAAGTCGAGCTGGACGCTGGTGGAGGGCGCTGGAGGGTGGTTCACGCCGCTTAGTGAGACAACGTCTTTTGCGCAATGGGTCATTCGAGAACAGCTGCCCGTGATACTCGTCGTGGGGGTGAAGCTAGGGTGTATTAATCACGCCTTGCTAACGGCTCAGGCCGTTGAGCAATCTGGATTAAAACTGGGCGGATGGGTAGCTAACTGTGTGGTAGCGCCAGGAAAGCGCCACGCTGAATATATGACGACGCTTAAGCAATTATTACCTGCACCATGCTTGGGGGAAATCCCGCATATCCCGCACGCAGATGCGAAAGCGCTCGCCGCATATTTGGATCTCTCTTCCCTGAATTAATGCAATACAACGCTACGCAAAACTATTTTGCGTAGCGGATTCCAGTCTTCTGCATTCCCTCTGTATGTCTTTTTTTATCCCATGTATTTTGCGCTTTCTTAAATAGAAAAGGTTGTCACTTGACAACTTTATGGTGTTTTTTTAAGCTGGGAGCAGAAAATGAGCAGAGCGATACATCCTAAAAAGGAAATTGAACAGGCGCTTAATTTCGTTGAGTTGAACGGCTGGCGTATTGAAATAGGCGGTAGTCATGCGTGGGGGAAAATGTATTGTCCTTATCCCCAGGAGAAGTGCCGCTGCGGTGAGTTTTGCATTACATGCATTTGGTCTACGCCAAAGAATGCGGAAAACCATGCGCGTCAGCTTAAAAAAATCGTTGAGCATTGCGCTCATCATGCCAAGTAATGACAGAGGATAGAACATGAAGGATTATGAATTTACACTCATTTTTTCTTTGCCCGATCAGAATGATGAACCATCAAACTATCTTGAGGTATTAGGCGCTGCAGGCTGCACCGATGCCACCATCGGCGTGGGGGTGGCTGGCCGTATTGCCATGAATTTTTGCCGCACCGCCGAAGACGCCAATGAGGCGATATCCACAGCCATTCAAGATGTGCTGAGCGTGCTGCCACATGCAGTGCTGTGTGAGGCCGCACCTGATTTTGTTGGCTTAACTGATATTGCTGAGCGTTTGGGGTTTTCTCGCCAAAATATGCGCAAGCTAATGGAGCAAGGTGGGAATAATTTCCCCGCGCCTCTGCATCAGGGGAAAACGGCTATTTGGCATCTTGCCAGCGTTCTGACATGGTTAAGAGATGTTAAAAACTACACTATAGACTCCCGATTGTTAGAGCTAGCAGCGGTCAATATGCAGTGTAATTTACATCGTGCCATCAACGAAGCTGATAGTCGTTTTCAGAGAGAGATTTCTGGCTGGTTAAGAAAATAGCGATTGAGAACACTGCAACCCCAAAAGCCATTCTCCATACAAAACATTAACAACCAAAGCGTGGGTGAATTCATTGCTTGGATCGTTTTAGGCCGATATTAATAAGAGCCGATGAAACCCCAAAAAGAGAGTAAAAAAACGCTGATAAATTCCGCACCACGGCGGTGCTCAAAAAAAACACAGTGGTGCAGGCGTAATTCATCAAGGGAATAAAAGATCAAGCACTGAATCCTCGCACGACGAAATAAGTTACCCTAGCAAGCACTTTTGTTAGTGCAAATAAGTATATCAAAAAGAAAAAATAGCTAAAAAATTAACTAAAAAAAGGACTCCGAAGTCGATTTACTGACAGATTGTCATTTTTCCGTAACTCAAGCGCCAAGCGGAGTGGTGCAAGTTATCCACTATTCCTGTGGATAACCTTGTGCATTAGGTTTAGAGAACTCATCAAAATCCAGAGCCAGCGCGGCTTTCACACGCTTTGGTTGATATGATAACTATATTTTAAAGTTGTTTATATTCAATGAGTTATTTAAAATCAAGCACTAGGTAAAGAATCGTGTTGCGCAACAAAACAGTCTTGACAAGCGCAGGCTAAAAAAGTTAATTCGCGAGCTGCATTGGGGATAAATGTCACCGGTAGGTGAAAATTGTAAAACGGATGTAATTTGGTTTTTTTGTGGGTTGCCTATAGCGGTGATAGAGCATGGGGAAATACACAAAACGGTGCAGATAAGGTTTGAAGCTGGTTTTATATCCAGTATCATAGCAATCTTCTTCTCGCATTACCGTGAACGTGATTCTCTAGCTGTGCGGAGAAATCCCTCGCAGGATATATAGAGAGTCAGTGGCAAAATTGGGTAGGCCTTCCATAATCAATGCCGGACGATTAAGCATTCGAAAATGCCGTGGCCCTTCTAAAAGACAAATGCATTTAAGCAAGGTGTTGATTCATGAGTAAAACGTTCAAATTGCATTCTGCATTCAAGCCAGACGGCGACCAGCCTGAGGCGATTCGTCGTTTAGAGGCAGGTTTAGAAAATGGTTTGGCGCATCAAACGCTGTTAGGTGTAACGGGATCAGGTAAGACGTTTACGATTGCCAATGTGATTGCCGACCTCAACCGGCCAACTATGGTCATGGCACCCAACAAAACGTTGGCGGCACAGCTTTATGGCGAGATGAAGCAGTTTTTCCCAGAAAATGCCGTGGAATACTTTGTCTCCTACTATGACTATTACCAGCCCGAAGCCTATGTGCCGAGTTCAGATACCTTTATTGAGAAAGACTCCTCGGTAAACGAACATATTGAACAAATGCGGCTTTCAGCGACGAAAGCGCTGCTTGAGCGCAAAGATGTCATTGTTGTGGCCTCGGTTTCAGCCATTTATGGCTTGGGCGATCCTGATGCCTATTTGAAAATGATGCTGCATTTAACACGTGGCATGATTATCGATCAGCGAGCTATCTTGCGCCGTTTATCCGAACTGCAATATGCACGCAACGATCAGGCGTTTCAGCGTGGTACCTTCCGCGTTCGCGGTGAAGTGATAGATATTTTCCCCGCCGAATCCGAGGATGAGGCATTACGCGTTGAGCTGTTTGATGAGGAAGTGGAGCGTCTATCGCTGTTCGACCCATTAACGGGCCAACTGATCCAAGAAGTTCAGCGTTTTACCGTGTATCCAAAAACGCACTACGTTACGCCGCGTGAACGCATCTTGCAGGCGATGGAAGATATTAAGGTTGATTTGGCAGAGCGGCGCAAAGTATTGCTGGCCAATAACAAGCTGCTAGAAGAGCAACGGTTGACGCAGCGTACACAGTTCGATCTCGAAATGATGAACGAGCTAGGCTATTGCTCGGGCATTGAAAACTACTCGCGCTATCTCTCCGGGCGTAAGCCGGGTGAAGCGCCGCCAACGCTGTTTGATTATCTTCCTGCTGATGGGCTGCTGGTGATCGATGAATCCCACGTCACCATACCTCAAATTGGCGGCATGTATCGCGGCGACCGAGCGCGCAAAGAGACGCTGGTGGAGTATGGATTCCGCTTGCCTTCTGCGCTTGATAACCGCCCAATGCGCTTTGAAGAGTTTGAGGCTTTGGCACCGCAAACTATTTATGTGTCTGCAACCCCAGGTAATTATGAGCTTGAAAAATCAGGCAGTGATATTGTCGATCAGGTTGTGCGTCCGACTGGTTTGCTTGATCCATTGATTGAGGTGCGTCCGGTTGCCACGCAGGTTGACGATTTGCTCTCTGAAATTCGTATTCGCGAGGCGATTAATGAGCGTGTACTGGTCACTACGTTGACCAAGCGAATGGCGGAAGACTTAACTGAATATCTCGATGAACACGGTGTGCGGGTTCGCTATCTGCACTCTGATATCGATACCGTCGAACGTGTAGAGATCATCCGAGATCTTCGCCTCGGTGAATTTGATATTCTGGTTGGTATCAACCTTCTTCGTGAAGGGCTCGATATGCCAGAGGTTTCTTTGGTCGCGATTTTAGATGCAGACAAAGAAGGCTTCCTACGTTCAGAGCGTTCGCTGATTCAGACCATTGGCCGTGCGGCACGTAACCTGAATGGTAAAGCGATTCTTTATGGCGATCGCATCACCAACTCTATGGAGAAAGCGATTGGTGAAACTGAACGTCGTCGTGCAAAACAGGAAGCGTATAACCTTGAGCATGGCATCACGCCACAGGCGCTGAATAAGAAAGTTTCCGATATTCTCCAACTGGGTGAAGCGTCGTCACGTGGTAAAGGTAAGCATGGGCGAAGCAGCAAAGCGGCTGAGTCTTCTGCGGCTTATCAAGCGCTGTCACCAAAACAGATCGAGCAGAAAATTCGCGATCTGGAAGCGCAGATGTATAAACATGCTCAAAACCTTGAGTTTGAAGAGGCCGCCAGCCTCAGGGATGATATTCAAGCGTTGCGCGATCAGTTCATTGCGATGTCTTGATACCTAAAAAGGTGCTGACGGTTCCGGCACGCCTGCGGCTTGCACTCTCAGGCCGCAGTCAGTATGGTGTGCGAAAATTTTGTAAACTCGTATTGAGTCCATTGCCGACAGGAATTTCCATGAACGCCCAAACATCTAAAGACCCTTTGCATGGCATCACGCTGGAAGCTTTGCTGACATCACTGGTGGAGCGTTATGGCTGGGCTGAGTTGGCGAAGATTATCAGCATCAACTGCTTCAAAAGCGATCCTAGCATTAAGTCGAGTTTGAAATTTTTGCGCCGCACCCCGTGGGCTCGGCAAAAAGTGGAAGAGCTGTATATTGATTCACTGGCAGACATGCCTGCTGTCACCCAAGAAGCCAAAGCCCCAGAGACAAATCCTTGGGGTAAATGGGAAGAGAAGAAACCTTCTTAAAACCGCTTATTTAAATAAGCCGAGTTTGGTCTGTCATCCTCCAGCAGAGAGGATGACAGCGTCAAAAATCAGTCAGCGTTTTGCAATTCATGGATTCGACTCAGTAATCCATTCACACCAGTATCAATTAATTGATCCGTAATATCGTTAGCGCCCTGAATCAAATATGGGTCTAGCCAATTCATGCCAACCAAATGACTCATATTGTTAAACGGCAATAAGAGGCTTTCAACAGGATAGCGGTTGTATCCCTCGGCGGTATACGCCTGCGCATTGCCTCCTGTTGAGGTCGCGATCATCAGCGATTTGCCATGTAATGCTTTACCTTGGCTGCCATAGGCAAAACCATAGGTTAATACGGCATCTTGCCACTCTTTTAAAATCGCCGGAGAGCTATACCAATAGAAAGGGAAGAGCATCACCACAATATCGTGTTCGGTGAGCAGTTTCTGTTCGCGTTCTACGTCGATGTTGTAATCGGGGTAATGGCGCATCAGCTCGTTTACGGTAACGTTTTTCTGTGTTTTCAATGCATCAATCGCAGCATGGCTGATGCGTGACTGATCGGGAAAGCGATGCGCGGCTAATACCAGCACTTTTTTCATAGATTTTCTCTTGTGATTTCAATGATAGTGAGAGTGATAACGTTATCGATGCGGGTATTTTTTCATTTCTGCACGCGCTGGTGTAGCCTGTAAAACAGTAAATCTGTTTCAACCTAGGGTTAAAAGCATGGCATTGCCTGTAGACGTATATCGACTGATCCCCGCGTTTTTGGCTTCGGCAGAGGCGCAAAGCTTTTCTGCGGCAGCTCGTCAGTTGGGGATTAGCGCCGCGGCGGTGAGTAAGAATGTGCGGGCATTAGAAATGCGTTTAAATATCCGCTTATTTGCGCGCAATACGCATTTTGTCATGCTGACGGAAGAGGGGGCCGATTTTCGCCGTCGGATAACGCCATTATGGCAGGCATTAAATCAGGCCTTGGACGAGCGACAGCTGAGTGAAGAGCCTTCAGGATTGGTGCGCGTGAGCGTCATTCCTGGTTTTGGTCGCCATCGATTAATGCCGTTGCTGCCGATATTCAGCCAACGCTTTCCTAAGGTCACCATCGATCTTGAGATGGAGCCGCGTTTAGTTAATCTCATCGGTGAGAATATTGATGTGGCGATTGGTCAACGTACCGCTACCGACAGTCGATTAGTGGGGCGCGAAATGTGTGTGGCCTACAGCAAAATGGCGGCATCGCCTGAATATTTAGCGCGTTTAGGTACGCCACAAACGATAGACGATCTTCTCTCGCATCACCGCCTAATACATCGAAATTCCGGTAGCGGAAAGCTGATGGCGTGGTGGGATGATGAAGGTAGCGTGAATGAGCAGCAGGCGTCATTTATTGCTACATCGCCCGATAGCTTGGTTGATGCGGCGCTGAGCCATATGGGCATTGTGTGTTTGGCGGATTGGTATCTCGAGGAGCACTTTCGCAGTGGGCGTTTAATACCGATTCTGGAGCCGTTTTGGCCGCAAGCGCGTTCGATGCATATTTGGTATCCCTCGGCGGGTATACCGCCAAGAGTCCGAGTGTGGGTCGACTTCGTATTAACCCACTTTCCTCCGCGTAGCTAGGTCTTACTGACGCATGCTGATTGCCATACGATTGAAAGCATTCATAAGGCTAATGGCAAAAGTTAAGTCAGCAATTTCAGTGTCGTTAAAGTGTTCTTTTAACGTCTCAAATAATTCATCGGACGTTCCACAATATGAGATATGCGTGACGGCTTCAGCCCAGTCTAGCGCTGCACGTTCACGCGCGTCGAACGCTTCAGCCATACGCCAGCCAGATAAAATATCCATTTTATGTTGGCTGTAACCGGCTTTACGCAGCGCCGTGCTGTGCATATCCAAGCAAAATGCGCAGCCGTTGATTTGGGAAATACGCAGGTAAACCAGTTCAACCAGATGGCCTAATGAGCTTTTGCTTAATGCCATGCTGGTTTGAATAAGGCCGTTGTAGGCCTCAGGGGAAAGTTTGCCGTAGGCAAGACGCAGGTGTGACATGATTTATTCTCCGCAAAATACATCTGAACAGCGCTAAGGCGCGTCGCTGTCGTGGTTTGATAAAGCGACTTTACGCTCAATATGGCCTAGTATATAGAGCCATATCTTTACTATTTTTATAGGCCATATTATGGCGGCGTTTCATTCTTTTCTCGTCGTTGACCCTGCGGCCAAAGAGCCGATTTATCGCCAAATTTACCAACGAATTAAGATGGCGATTACTGATGGCGTGCTCACTCCCGGCGAGCGGTTGCCTTCCCTGCGCGGCTTAGCCAGCGATTTAAGCGTTGCCCGTGGAACCGTTGAAGCGGCCTATGGATTGCTGAGCGGTGAAGGATATATCGAAAATAGCCAGCAGGGCGGAACGCGGGTTTCTCGGCGGCTAAATATGGCGAAAAGCGCTGAGATCCCCAAACCGATATTAGAAGCGCCTCGTCATGCCGGTATGCCTTTGCCTTCTTCACAGCGGTTGCCGTTTCAACTCGGTGCGCCCGCTTTGGATGCATTTCCTTTAGGGCAATGGAATCGCTTATTAAGCCAGTGTGCGCGTCAGACCCGTCGTGAAGAACTCTCTCATCCGGCACCTCAAGGTTTTCTTGCGCTGCGAGAGGCGTTAGCCGGGTATCTGCATATCTCACGCGGTATTCGCTGCGCGGCGCACCAGATATTTATCGCGGCGGGATATCGCTCGGTGCTGTCACTGATTGCGAATGCCTTACTTAAACGCGGGGATGAAGTTTGGTTAGAAGAACCCTGTTTTCCGTTCCCATGGCATGTGCTGCAAGATTTTGGCGTGAGCCCCGTGCCCATCCCCGTGGATGAGCAGGGATTGTGCGTGGAAAAAGGCGTGCGCGATCATGTACAGGCACGCGCCGCGTTGGTGACACCTGCACATCAAAGCCCGCTCGGCTTAGGACTTAGCCTGCCACGGCGCATGCAGCTTTTAGCGTGGGCGCAGCGCCAGCAAAGTTGGATTATTGAAGATGACTATGATGGCGAATTTCATTATCAAGGGCATCCGTTACCTGCGCTGAAAAGTCTAGATCAACTAGAACGCGTGCTGTACGTTGGCACCTTCAGCAAGGTGCTGTTTCCCGGATTGCGCATTGCATACGTGGTGGTGCCGGAGGTTCTACTTCCTCAGTTTCACCAGACCATGCGGACGTATCCCTGCGTGTGCCCCACGCTGATGCAGGCCACCACGGCACAGTTTATTTATTCAGGTCAGTTTTATCGTCATCTAAAGAAAATGCGCAGTTTGTATGCTCAGCGTCGGCTCTGGCTGGCACAGGCGTTACAGCGACAGACACGTTATCGGCTAACCACCGAGCTTCAAGCTGGCGGTATGCACTTGCTGGTACGTTTACCCGAATGCTTCGATGATGCTTTGGTTGAAAGAGAGGCGCGGGTACAGGGGCTCGCGTTGGAGGCGCTTAGCGTTTGGTATCACGGCACTGAAAATCCGCCCCACGGGTTGATCTTAGGTTTTACCAACGTGGAAAGTGAAGCTATGGCCCAGAACTGGGTGGAATTATTGCTGAATGTGCTGGCGCGTTGTTCTCCCGTTGCGGGCGAGCGCTGAACTCAGTACCATTTGCGCCTCAAATTTAGGCGCAAATAATAATGATGAGCATGCAGGCTGAATGATGCAGACAGTAAAAAGGGTGCTTTTAGCACCGATGGAAGGGGTTCTCGACTCTTTGGTGCGCGAACTGCTGACCGAAGTGAATGATTACGATCTCTGCATCACCGAATTTGTGCGCGTGGTGGACAGCCTGCTGCCTGAAAAAGTGTATTACCGTCTTTGCCCAGAACTGGCTAATCAAAGCCTAACGCCTTCAGGAACCGCCGTGCGCGTGCAATTACTGGGGCAACATCCTCAGTGGTTGGGCGAAAATGCGGCGCGAGCCGTTGAGCTCGGATCGTGGGGCGTAGATTTGAACTGTGGCTGTCCTTCGAAAATGGTCAACGGCAGCGGCGGCGGTGCGACGCTGCTCAAAGATCCTGAGATGATTTATCTGGGCGCCAAAGCGATGCGTGAAGCCGTGCCGTCACATTTACCGGTTACGGTGAAGGTGCGTCTTGGCTGGGATTCGGGTGCGCGCCAGTTTGAAATTGCCGATGCGGTACAGCAAGCGGGCGCAACCGAAATTACCGTGCACGGACGTACCAAAGAAGATGGGTATAAAGCCGACAAAATTAACTGGGCGGCGATTGGCGAAATTCGTCAGCGTTTGAGTATTCCCGTGATCGCGAACGGTGAGATTTGGGATTGGCAAAGCGCACAAGATTGCATGGCGGCTACCGGCTGCGATTCGGTGATGATTGGCCGTGGAGCACTCAATGTGCCGAATTTGAGCCGAGTCATTAAGCAAAATGCGCCTAAAATGCCGTGGCCTGAGGTGATGTTGCTGCTCAAAAAATATGTGCGACTTGAGAAGCAGGGCGACACCGGGTTATATCATGTCGCTCGCATTAAGCAGTGGCTGGGGTATTTGCGTAAAGAATATGCCGAAGCTTCAGAGGTTTTCAGTGAAATCCGTGCGTTGAAAACTTCGGCCGATATTGCCCGCGCTATTGAACGACTCTAGCGTTAACGACTCTTTCTCAATGGCTAAGCGACCGCGCTCGCTTAGCCATCAGTTTCCCGCCAAAAACATTCACCAATAATCCCAGCATGATGAGCAGCAAACCATAAATCTGCAAAGTCGAAATTTGCTCGCCTAAAATGAGTGCGCCACTGGTTAATCCAACGACCGGCACCAGCAGAGCGAACGGCGTTACGCGCCACGTTTCATAACGGGTTAGCAAGCTTCCCCACAGGCCGTAGCCAATATGGGTGGAGAGGTACGCGATGTAGCACAGGGCCAGAACGGTTGGGATGCCAATATTCATCACGCTGCTTTCAATTACGGCTTGTCCTTCGAACAGCCACGAACAGAGTAAAAAAGGCAAAATAGGCACCAATGCGCTCCACACCACCAACGACATAATGCTGGTCTTGCCTGCATTTTGCATGATGGAACGATTGGTAATGTTACCGCATGCCCATGAGAATCCTGCCGCGAGCGTAAAGAGCAGGGCGATTAAAGGGATGTCGGTTAAGCTTCCCGTCATACCGCCTTTGGCGAGTACCAGCATGCCTACCGCCGCCATAAGAATTCCGATGATCTGGCTGCGTTTGATTTTCTCACCAAGAATCAATGCGCCAAGCAAAACGCTAAAGAATACCTGCGATTGCAGAACCACGGAGGCAATGCCTGACGGCATACCTAGATTGATAGCGCAAAACAAAAAGGCAAACTGTGCGAAGCTGATGGTGAGTCCATAAATAACGATCCCCTTCAGTGGGATTTTTGGACGTGGTACAAAAAATATCGCCGGAAACACAACCAGAATAAAACGCAGTGCGCCGAGGAGCAAAGGCGGCATACCGTGCAAACCCACCTTGATGACCACAAAGTTTACGCCCCAGATAACGACGACACACAGGGCTAACAACATATCTCTAATGGACATTATGACTCCTTGAAAGGGCGCGCTTTTTTGATTTTTCTCGCTGGCTTGGATGCAAAACTATAGCTAAAGTCATCAAGGTGAGATACCCGCGAACGGGATATGTTCTGAATAAAGAGTAAGGTGACATAGTTAGCCTGCTTAGAAGCGTGGGGAAGCATAAATTTGGCTATCCAACAGAAGATTCTGCTTAAAGGAAAACGTCATGAGCGATTGGGATCCAGAACTGTATTTGCGCTTTGAGGCGGAAAGAACCCGTCCAGCGCGTGAACTGCTTGCCAGAATTCATCATCCTTACGCTATGAAGGTGAGCGATTTGGGCTGTGGGCCTGGTAACAGCACGGCGCTATTAGCGCAGGCGTGGCCAACGGCGCAGGTGACCGGCGTGGATACTTCACTCAATATGCTCAACAAAGCACAGGAAAGATTGCCGCAGTGTACCTTTGTACAATCAGACATCAGCCATTGGCAGCCTGATGAAGCGCAGGATGTTATTTATGCTAACGCGGCTTTGCAGTGGGTGTTGGATCATGAAACCCTGTTGCCTCATTTGGTAGCTCAGTTGGCGGATAATGGCGTTCTGGCGATTCAAATGCCGGATAATCTCAATCAGCCTTCTCATGCATTGATGCGAAAAGTGGCGGCGGAAGGGCCATGGGAGAGTCTGAATGGTGAAGCAGAATCCGTGCGCAAAAAGTTGCTGACCACTGAGGAGTACTACGATCTTCTGGCATTACAAGGATGTGAAGTTGATATTTGGCGCACGACTTATTACCACGTCATGCCATCGGCTTCGGCCATTATTGATTGGCTGAGCTCCACGGGATTACGTCCCTTCCTCGATAAACTCAGCGAGGATCAGCGCCCCGAGTTTCTTCGCCGCTATTTATGCGAACTCGAGCAAGTCTATACACCGCGCGCCGATGGAAAGGTGTTATTAGCGTTCCCTCGCCTGTTTATTGTGGCGCGCAATGTGGAGAACGGGGCGATTTAGCGACGCGGGTTTTGTTTTAGGTGTTATTCATTATTTTTAATCAAAAAATAAATGACGATCTGAATATTAAACTCACAACCAGAAACATAATTATTACATCTTCTCGTAGCTCAAACATTCACGTTAAGAGTATGATTATCGCCAGCTTGTCGGCCTACATCCCTTGTGTGGCGCGGCAAGCAGCGTTCCGGGGATTTAAGCACACTATTTTATGCTGCCCTCGGTGTTATCGAACATTTGATTGATACGTGATCATGCCTGTAAAACTCCGATATTCTTTATTAAGCCTGTTGCTTTTAGGCAGCAGCGTGGCCAGCGTTCCAAACGTGCTCGCAAGTGAGAACGCGCCAACAACGCATAATGCCTCTTCTTTGGTATTAGCGTCAGGCAGTGCAATGGTGGTGGATTTAAAAACCCATAGCGTCATTTATTCGAGTAACCCAGACGTGCAGGTTCCTATTGCTTCAATCACTAAACTGATGACGGCAATGGTGGCGTTAGATGCCAAACCTGCGATGGATGAAGTGATTTCGGTCGATATTCACAATACCAAAGAGCTGAAAGGCGTTTTTTCTCGGGTGCGTGTGGGAAGTGAGGTCAGCCGTCGTCAGATGATGCTAATGGCGCTTATGTCTTCGGAAAACCGCGCTGCGGCAAGTCTTGCTCACCATTATCCGGGCGGCTACAACGCCTTTATTAAAGCGATGAATGCTAAAGCGCGTTCGCTGGGGATGACGCATACCCGCTACGTTGAACCCACCGGACTTTCTGTGAACAACGTATCCACGGCGAGAGATTTAACCAAGCTGCTGACGGCGAGCAAAAACTACCCGTTGATTAGCGAGTTGAGCACCACAGAAACCAAGTCGGTGACGTTCTCAAACCCGGTTTATACCGAAACATTTAACAATACCAACCACTTGGTGCGTAATGATAAATGGGCGATTCAGCTAACTAAGACCGGCTTTACGAATCAGGCCGGTCATTGCTTGGCGATGCGTACCACTATCGGTGGTCGTCAGGTGGCGCTGGTAGTACTGGATGCTTTCGGAAAATATACTCATTTTGCCGATGCTAATCGCCTGCGAGATTGGATGTTAACCGGTAAAGCATCGCCGGTTCCTGCGGCGGCGCTGAGCTATAAAAAGCAGAAAGGTCTGCATGGAAGCGTACAGGTTGCTGATAATAAATAGTTTTTAAACACTACCTGGTGCTTACGGTTTTCCGTCGCACGATAAAAACGGCAGGGGCTAAAACCCCTGCCGTTTTTTTATGCATAAAGCGGGTCTTGAGATTAACGCGACATTTTTACCCCTAACCCCTATCATTATCTCAGTGATTAAAGCTTAAGGATTTCAATGTGGCTGGTGGTAGCTTACTAACGTTATTAGATGATATTGCCTCAGTGTTAGACGACGTAGCGCTGATGAGCAAAATGGCAGCCCGCAAAACCGCAGGGGTTTTAGGGGATGATTTAGCCTTAAACGCGGAGCAGGTCACTGGCGTTTCAGCTGACCGAGAACTGCCGGTGGTATGGGCGGTGGCAAAGGGATCCTTGCTCAATAAGGTGATTTTAGTACCGCTCGCTTTGTTGATCAGTGCTTTTGCACCGTGGGCGATTACGCCTTTGCTGATGCTGGGTGGGGCATTTTTGTGCTACGAAGGTTTTGAGAAACTGGCGCATAAAGTGTTGCACGGCAAAGAGGAAAAACATCAGCCAAAAGCCGAAGAGAAAGTGCCCGACGATCTACGCGCCTACGAAAAGGCTAAGGTCAAAGGAGCCATACGCACCGATTTTATTCTCTCCGCCGAAATTGTAGCGATTACGCTCGGCACGGTCGCCGCTGCCCCGTTTATCCAGCAGGTGATCGTCCTCAGTGGGATTGCCATTGTGATGACGCTGGGCGTTTATGGCATCGTGGCAGGCATTGTGAAGCTTGATGATTTAGGCCTGTGGATGAGCAAAAAAAGCTCGGCATTGGTTCAAAAACTGGGCGGTTGGATCGTTGATGCTGCGCCGTACTTGATGAAGATCCTCTCCGTAGTGGGTACGGCGGCGATGTTTATGGTTGGCGGTGGGATTATTGTTCACGGTTTACCGTGGGTGCATCACTATTTCGAACATTTAGCCGAAAGCGGAGCTGACCTGCCAACGGTTGGTACCGTGATTGCTGGCCTTGGCCCAACGCTGCTGAATTTGGTGTTTGGGATCATCGCTGGGGCGATTGTATTACTGGTAGTGAGTGGCGTTGGGAAACTGATCCCGAGAAAAGGGTAAGGCATTCATTAGCGTATACGTTGCTTAAATAAAATTCCGCCCGTCGGTTTGTATCGAGTTTGGGTCGTGCGTCTGTGGAACGTAGATGAAGCTCGGTACTCATCGCTGGGCAGAATTTTATCGCGAGATAGCTAGGTCAAATTTAAAATCGACGTACTCCTTCTCTTAAAAGCTATCCCAATTCTCACCATTATCATCGGCAACGGCTTTCAATTTTGGCGCAGCTACCGCCTGTGGCTGTACTCGAATTTTCTCTGGCGCAGAACCTGAGGTGGCGAGTTTGAAAACCGCGACGGTTTGATTTAAACGATCGGCCTGATCTTCAAGGGCGCTGGCCGCGGATGCGGATTGTTCAACCAAGGCCGCATTTTGCTGGGTGACCTTATCCATTTCATTCACGGCCTGCGCAATTTGGGTGATGCCACGGCTCTGTTCTTCTGAAGCGCTGGAGATTTCTTGCATGGTTTCGGTGACTTGGCCAATGGCGGTCACAATTTCTGTCATTGCACCACTGACGTTTTCAACCAAATCATTGCCTTGATCGACGCGCAAGACGGATGCATCAATCAGCGTTTTAATCTCTTTGGCAGCCTGAGCGCTGCGCTGCGCTAAACTGCGCACTTCACCGGCCACAACGGCAAATCCACGACCTTGTTCGCCAGCCCGAGCCGCTTCAACCGCCGCATTCAGCGCCAGAATATTGGTTTGGAAAGCGATTCCATCGATGACGCTGGTGATATCGCCAATTTTGCGGGAGCTATCGGCAATATCACTCATGGTGACCACCATTTTACGGGTGATTTCACCGCCGTTAACGGCGCTGCTTGACGCGCGTTTTACTAATGATGTTGCTGCATTTGCACTATCGGCGTTGTTTTTTACCGTAGCAGAAAGCTGTTCCATGCTGGCTGCGGTTTCTTCAAGCGAGCTCGCCTGTTCCTCAGTACGGCTGGAAAGGTCGCTGTTGCCTGCCGCAATTTCCTGTACGCCGGTATAGATATTCTGAGTACCTGCGCGCACTGCGCTGACGGTATTCGCCAGCTCATCACGCATGTGCTTCAATCCTTGCATCAGTTTGCCAATTTCGTTGTTGCCATTGGCATCAATTTCAATCGATAAATCACCGTGCGCAATGGCCGCTTGATAGTCGATAACCTGATTGATTTTATTCAGCACATATTTTCTTATCCACACCAAAACCGCGCCGGTCAGGACAATAAATACGAACATAAAGGAAAGCGAAAGCGGCAACATTTGACGATAGCTGGCCTGAGCCGCGTTGGCTGCAGGCGTAATAATAGAATTGGCTACGTAGGCTGATGTGTCATCCAGTGCAGACATAAAATGCGTGGATGAACTGTTGTGCATAATAGATTGAAATTTAACCAGATCGTTATTTTCTAGGCTGACAATCAATTGCAGCAGATCACCGCGAGCTCTTTCATAGAGCGATTTTACGTTTTTAGTGCGCTCAATTTCATTTTGATTGGCTTGAGAGAGTTGATAAAACTTCTCCATCTGCTGATCGACTTCGGTCAGATTTTGGCGCAGTTCACCGAGTGACTGACGCGCCTTGGCATCTTGCGGCTGAGTCGCGAGCATCAGCGCGTCTTTGAGTACTTCTTCACGGATCTCGGTTACTGAAGCATAGGCGTTATCCATCGCCATGATTTGGTTAAAGCCGGAGGAGATTTGCGTGAGTCGGTCATTCGTGCCTGAGGCATCAAGAATGCTCCAAGAACCGGAGAAAATTTGAATAATACAGAATAGGGCTAATACACCCATTAATCCCTGAGAGATTTTTAATCGTTCGAACATAGATAGCACAACCTAAATTTAATCAGATGCAATAGGACAAATAACGTTGTCATTGCCGTGGGAAGTGCTCTCTGTTTTCGGCTGAAAAACTAAAAACTTTAGCTATTTAATAAATCTTGATGCTTAAAAACGATGGTATAAATCTATCGTTAACTTAATTGAATCAATTAAAACATAATAATAACATTACACTGTTTTTATATTTCCATAGTTGATGTGTGTATTTAGTAGAAAATGATAAATAAGCTTGTTAATTATTTTGCAATTAGGAATAACTTTATAAAATCAAATTAGCCCACATAAAATGTAGGCTTTGAGATCAAAAGGTAATCTAAAACAGTCTACGCCTTAGAGGAACATGCCACCCGAGGCCTCAATACGTTGACCATTAATCCAGCCTGCCTCTTCTGACAACAACATGGTGACGGCTTTGCCAATATCTTCAGGTAAACCCACGCGTCCCAAGGCGGTTTGTGAGGCGATAAAGTTGTTAACCTGCTTGTTGTCGCGCACTACTCCACCGCCAAAATCTGTCTCAATAGCACCTGGAGCGAGAATATTCACGCTAATGCCGCGCGACCCGAGTTCTTTGGCTTGATAGCGTGTCAGCACTTCCATTGCGCCTTTCATCGCTGCATAGGTTGCAAAGCCTGGTAGAACAAATCGGCTCAAACCAGTGGAAATATTAATAATACGTCCACCGTCTATGATGATGGGCAGCAGAGCCTGAGTGAGGAAGAATGGCCCTTTAAGCTGAATGTTCATGAGCTGATCGAACTGTTCTTCGCTGGTTTCTGCGAAAGGCGCATTGATGCCGATACCCGCATTGTTAACCAAAAAATCAACATTACTGCGTCCCCATTTTTGCCCTAAAACATGTTCCAATGCGGCACGAAAACGCACAAATGAACCGGCTTGGCTAACATCTAAGGGTAAGGCTGCTCCCTGTGCTCCAGCTTGTTCAATCTGTTTCACCACGTCATTGGCTTCATCTTGTTGGCTGCGGTAGGTTACAACGACATCAACCCCTTGCGCCGCAAGATGTAGCGCCATGCTTTTCCCTAAGCCACGGCTTGCGCCGGTAATCAGTGCGATCTTATTGCTCATGTTCATAACCCTCGTGTTGGGCGCCGCCGATGCAGGCCATGTCAGGAAGCATATTGTTTGTTTGAAATGAAATAAACATGCTAAATATGACAATACTGTTCATAAAATAAGAATAATCAAAATGGATAAAATCACTGCGATGCAGGTGTTTATCAGCGTAGCCGAACTTTCTAGCTTTAGTCGTACCGCGGATCGGATGGGATTGCCTAAGGGATCGGTATCTGGTGCGATCCAGCAGCTCGAAAATCATTTTGGCACTCAGCTTTTGCATCGCACGACGCGCAAGGTAACGCTAACTCAAGATGGGCAGCGGTGCTATGCGAGATGCCAAGATGTGCTGGCAGATATCGAGGAGCTTGAGGGCATGTTTCGCACGTCAAATGCTCCGCTCTCTGGGTGTCTGCGCGTGGATATGCCTAGCGGGTTAGCCAAGATTGTGGTTCAGCAAGGGCTAGCCGCTTTTTTATCCGCTCATCCCGATCTTGAACTCGAACTGAGCAGCAGCGACAGACGCGTTGATTTAATTCAAGAAGGTTTTGACTGTGTGGTGAGAGTGGGGACCTTGCAAGATTCTGGCCTCATTGCTCGCCCTTTAGGTCAGTTGCAAATGGTGAATTGTGCCAGCCCAGCCTATTTGGAAAAGCAGGGGTGCCCGCAAACCGCAGCGGATTTGCAGCGTCATCACCTGATCCATTATCAAAGCGCTCAAGGTGCGCCTAGAGATAAGTTTACCTACGTTATGCCGCAAGGTGATATTCAGGCAGTGGATATGCAAGGGGCGCTGACGGTGAACAGCACGGAATCTTATTCTGCGGCCTGCATAGCGGGATTAGGGATTATTCAGGTACCGATTATTGGTGTGCGAGAGGCTTTGCAAGCGGGGACATTAGTTTCAATTTTAGAACACCTACCTGCCCCTGCTATGCCCGTTTCTTTGCTTTACCCACATCGCCGTAACCTAGCCATGCGGGTACAGGTTTTTATGGATTGGATGTCAGAGGTGATCCGTAAACAATATGTCGAATAATTTTAAAGACTAAGATTTTTCATATTGGTACATAAATTTAATCAGCTCGCTTTCGAGAATTTTTTCACGCCACCAACGAGAGGCGACGCCTTCAGAAGAGTTGTTCCATCCCAAATAAGCCAGATCTTTCTGTCTGCTAGACGTGGTTTTTTTAGCTACTAACGTTCCCGTTTTCAAATAAGGTTCGACGATATGGCGCGGCATAAATCCACACCCTAAACCTGATACCAGCGCCAGCAATTTATTATGGAAGTCATAAACCACCATACGCTCCTGCTCCTGCAAATAGTTGGTGGCTTGCCCTGTACTAAAGCGAGCAGTATCACCGATAACGATTGCGCGGTGAGTGCAGATGAGACGTGGATCGAGAGGTTCATCCGCGGTGGCTAAGGGATGAGAAGGGGATACAACAAACACATTCTCCAACATGCCTAACATTTGGTATGAGAATTCTGTTGAGGTTGGGGGTTCGTTGATGGCGCCTAAAATAATATCAGCATCGTTTTGAGTCAGCTGTTCCCATGAGCCGGAAAGGGTATGGTGGGTAAATCTAAGCTGGGTCAGACAATTGAGCTTATAAAATTCCTCAATCATGGGTAGCAGTAGATGGAAAGGGAATGAGCCGTCAAGCGCAATAGTTAGCTCTTTTTCCCAACCAGATTCGATCTGGACAGCCTGCTTTTCTAACTCACGAGCGGCGCTCAGTAAAATCCTGCCTTTTTCTAATACTATTTTACCCGTATCGGTGAATTTTGCTCTGTGACCTGAACGGTCTAAGAGTTTGATACTGAGGTCATTTTCAAATTTCTGCACCATGTAACTCAGTGCTGCGGGTGTTTTAAAAAGCGACTCGGCTGCTGCAGCAAAACTTCCATGTTTTTCCAGTGCATCAAGAATCAGTAGGACATCCAAATTTACGCGCATCGTAACCTTCTAATTTTAAGAAATAAAATTTACTCATAGTGTACGGTGTTGGTCGTTTTCTTTGTTTAGGAATATCTTTGCTTAAAAATAATGTTAGGAAAATTCTTTAATCTTTCACGGATATATAAAGTAATTAATATTACGAACATTACCAATATATTACTGGCAGGTATAGGCGATTATTCTGTTTCTTCGTTGAATTAAGATATATCGAAACTTGGCGTGAAGCAATAATCTCTACAATACTGTTAGCGCGATAATAATAAGTAAGAATTTACGCAACATAAAATAACTTAATAAGTTGTTAAAAATTTCCAGCTATCAACTAATTCCATGAATACCTAGCATGTAGCCGTTCATCACAGGTACGAAAGTATTATTCAACTAAGTGAAAATTAAGGATATTACATGTCAATTCGTGAATTGCTCGATCCAAAGAACTCAACACTGATTTTTATCGACCATCAGCCGCAGATGTCTTTTGGGGTGGCAAATATTGACCGTCAAACCTTGAAGAATAACACCGTGGCTTTAGCAAAGGCCGGTAAGATTTTTAATGTTCCTACTATTTATACGTCTGTTGAAACGAAAAGCTTCAGTGGTTATATCTGGCCGGAATTGTTAGCGGTTAATCCTGACATTGCTCCAATCGAACGTACCTCCATGAATTCATGGGAAGACAAAGCGTTTGTTGCTGCTGTAAAAGCGACAGGTCGTAAAAAACTGGTTATTTCTGCGCTATGGACCGAAGTTTGCTTAACTTTCCCTGCGTTGATGGCATTGGAAGAAGGTTTTGAAGTTTACGTAGTGACTGATACCTCGGGCGGCACTTCAGTTGACGGGCATGAGCGTTCTATCGACCGTATGGTTCAAGCCGGTGCGGTTCCTGTGACCTGGCAGCAAGTCCTGTTGGAGTACCAGCGTGACTGGGCGCGTAAAGAAACCTATGACGCGGTTATGGATTTGGTGCGCGAACATAGCGGCGCTTACGGCATGGGCGTTGATTACGCTTATACCTTGGTACACGGTGCACCACAGCGTAAAGCTTAATTTTTAGATTGCTCAGGGGCGGGATTATCTCGCCTCAATCACTTCCGTTTTTCCAATCAGGATGCCCCAGCATGGCAGCAACCAATACCGTAACCTTGGTTATTACGCATAATCTGCAACCTAATCAGGCAATAGCTTATGAGGCATGGCTCGCCCGCATCATGCCTGCTGCACAGCAATTCCCGGGGCATCTGGGTGTTCATGTTATTCGGCCAACGGCTGGAAGCGAAGCTTATAACATCGTGATCCGCTTCGATACGCTGGATAATCTTTACGCATGGACCAACTCCGATCTGCGTAAAAAGTTAGTGGCTGAAATCCAGCCGATCCTCGCGCAAGAAGAACACTATGAAGTTCGTACCGAGCCAGAATTTTGGTTCACGCCAAGCACTCCTACGGTTAAACGTCCGCAAAAATGGAAACAGTTTCTTATTACGCTGCTGGTGATATTCCCCAGCACTAATCTGGTGCCGTGGATAACCGGAATGTTGTTGCCTGGGCTTAAAGGTACGCTACTGCTGCATTTTATTAATGACGCCTGCGTCGTTGGGCTGGTGGTGTTTATGTGGATGCCGTTGGTTACACGCATATTTGCTGGCTGGCTGAAGAAATAGTCAACCTAGGTGATAGGAGTACGACTTATGTCTCAAAATGCTTCACTGATACTCACTAATGGTCAGTTTCATACGCTCGATCGAGAAAATCCGCTGGCCGACGCGGTGGCGATCAAAGACGGTAAAATTCTGGCTGTTGGCACAACTGATTACGTGATGGATTTTGCCGGTGAAGGCACACAGCTGGTTGATTTAAAAGGCCATACTGTGATCCCTGGTCTGAATGATTCCCACCTGCACCTGATTCGCGGCGGCCTGAATTACAATCTTGAACTGCGTTGGGAAGGCGTGCCATCTTTAGCTGATGCACTGCGTATGCTGAAAGATCAGGCGGATAGAACGCCATCGCCGCAGTGGGTTCGCGTTGTTGGGGGCTGGACTGAGTTTCAGTTTGCCGAACGCCGTATGCCAACGATTGAAGAACTGAACGAAGCTGCGCCGGATACTCCGGTATTTGTGCTACATCTTTACGATCGCGCACTCTTAAACCGTGCCGCATTGAAAGCGGTGGGCTACACCAAAGACACACCAAATCCGGCCGGTGGTGAGATCGTTCGTGATGCTAAAGGCAATCCTACCGGAATGCTGATCGCCAAACCAAATGCCATGATCCTGTACGCAACGCTGGCCAAGGGGCCAAAATTACCGCTTGAAATGCAGGTGAACTCGACCCGTCAGTTTATGCGTGAGCTAAACCGTCTGGGTGTGACCAGCGCCATTGATGCTGGCGGTGGTTTCCAAAACTACCCTGAAGATTACGAAATTATTCAGCAACTGCATGATGAAAAGCAGATGACGGTACGTATCGCTTACAACCTTTTCACGCAGCGTCCTAAGCAAGAACTGGAAGATTTCCAGAAATGGACCGATATGCTAACGCCAGGGCAGGGCACCGATTTTTATCGTGCCAACGGTGCCGGTGAAATGTTGGTATTTTCTGCCGCTGACTTTGAAGATTTCCTCCAGCCTCGTCCTGATTTACCTGAAGGTATGGAAGACGAGTTGGAACGTGTGGTGCGCCATTTGGTGGAAAACCGCTGGCCGTTCCGTTTACACGCCACATATAACGAATCGATTTCTCGCATGCTTAACGTATTCGAGAAAGTGAATCGTGAAATTCCATTCAATGGCCTGCATTGGATCTTCGACCACGCTGAAACCATTACCGAACAAAACATAGAACGCGTCAAAGCGTTGGGCGGTGGGATTGCGGTTCAACATCGTATGGCGTTCCAAGGCGAATACTATGTTGAGCGTTATGGCAAAGACGCCGTGAAACAGACTCCGCCGATCCAAAAAATGTTGGAAATGGGCGTTCCGGTAGGTATGGGAACTGACGCCACGCGCGTTGCCAGCTATAACCCGTGGACCGCGCTGTATTGGTTAGTTTCGGGCCGAACGGTTGGTGGTATGGCGATGTACGACGATAACAATCGCTTACCGCGCGACGTGGCTTTGGATCTATGGACCGCAGGTAGCGCATGGTTCTCTAACGAACAGGGCAAAAAAGGCCATATCAAGACCGGACAGTTGGCGGATATGGTGGTGCTGTCGCAAGATTTCTTCAGCGTAGCGGAAGAGGCCATTAAAGGTATCGAATCAGTGATGACGATCGTGGATGGCAAAGTGGTATATGCCGCGGGTGCGTTCACTCCGTTAGCTCCGCCGTCAATTCCTGTGGTGCCAGATTGGTCTCCGGTAGTTAAGGTTCCGGGTCATTATCGTTCGGCTCCACCTGCTGAGAATAAAGCCGGTGTTTTGGCTCAGATGCACCAATGCTGCGGTTCTTGTGGTGTGCATGGGCATTCTCATGATAAAGCACGTAAATCTGCAATTCCTGTGTCGGATGAGCAGGCATTTTGGGGCGTTTTAGGTTGCTCTTGTTTCTCATTCTGATTTCAATGAGTTGGCCTATGGCCGTTTGAAAACGATGAGATGTTTGTTTATGGGCGCTGGAATCATCCAGCGCTTTTTTATTGTCTATTGAAACAGAATTCCCTTTGTTCATAGGGGCGATAAAAACGCCAACTTATGGCATAATGTGCCCAAAATCACATTTCTTAAGAGTACTAGTCTTGTTAATCAGCAATAACATCACGATGCAGTTCGGCAGTAAGCCGTTGTTTGAAAACATTTCTGTCAAATTTGGCGGCGGAAATCGCTATGGTCTTATCGGGGCAAACGGCTGCGGTAAATCCACGCTGATGAAAATCCTCGGCGGCGATTTAGTGCCAAGCGGCGGTAACGTGTTCCTCGATCCGAACGAACGTTTGGGTAAACTGCGTCAGGATCAGTTCGCATTCGAAAACTATACCGTTATCGATACCGTTATCATGGGCCACACTGAACTGTGGGACGTGAAGGCCGAACGCGATCGCATCTATGCGCTGCCAGAAATGACGGAAGAAGAAGGCTATAAAGTGGCCGATCTGGAAGTCGTATATGGCGAGATGGATGGATACAGCGCCGAGTCGCGTGCGGGCGAGTTATTGCTGGGCGTGGGTATTCCCGTTGAGCAACACTATGGCCTGATGAGTGAAATTGCTCCAGGTTGGAAACTGCGTGTTTTACTGGCGCAGGCGCTGTTCTCGAACCCAGACATTCTGCTGCTCGATGAACCAACCAACAACTTGGACATCGACACCATTCGTTGGCTGGAAACCGTGCTGAACGAACGCAACAGCACCATGATTATCATTTCCCATGACCGTCACTTCCTGAATATGGTGTGCACGCACATGGCTGACTTGGATTACGGCGAGCTGCGCGTTTACCCGGGTAACTACGATGAATATATGACGGCGGCAACGCAGGCGCGCGAGCGTTTGATGTCTGATAACGCGAAAAAGAAAGCACAGATTTCTGAACTGCAGTCGTTTGTTAGCCGCTTTAGTGCGAACGCCTCGAAATCTAAGCAGGCAACTTCGCGTGCTCGCCAGATTGATAAAATTAAGCTGGACGAAGTTAAAGCCTCTAGCCGCCAGAACCCATTCATTCGCTTCGAACAGGATAAAAAACTGTTCCGTAACGCATTGGAAATTGATGGTTTAAGCAAAGGCTTTGATAATGGCCCGCTGTTCAAAAACCTGCGTATGTTGCTGGAAGTGGGCGACAAGCTAGCTGTTCTTGGTACCAACGGCGTGGGTAAAACTACGCTGCTGAAAACCTTAGTGGGCGAGCTTGAGCCAGATAGCGGTTTTGCTAAATGGTCTGAAAACGCCAACATCGGTTACTACGCACAGGATCATGAAAGCGAATTTGCGGAAGATTTAACCCTGTTTGATTGGATGAGCCAGTGGAAACAGCCAAGCGACGACGAGCAAGTTGTTCGCGGCTATCTTGGACGTTTGCTGTTCAGCCAAGACGATATTAAAAAGTCGGTCAAAGTGCTGTCCGGTGGTGAAAAGGGTCGTATGCTGTTTGGTAAGCTGATGATGCAGCGTCCAAATATCTTGGTTATGGATGAACCAACGAACCACATGGATATGGAATCTATCGAAGCGCTCAACATGGCGCTGGAAATGTACGAAGGCACATTGGTCTTCGTCTCCCATGACCGTGAATTTGTTAGCTCACTGGCGACGCGTATTTTAGAAATTACGCCAACCAAGACGATTGATTTCTCTGGTAACTATGAAGATTATCTGCGCAGCCAAGGCGCTGAATAATTATTCATAAATTATCCTAGCTGAATTAATCAGGCTGTTCCGTTTACGGAATAGCCTTTTTTTATGTCTAGACATCACATATTCATTTATTCGGAGTTTTCTTTTGAAATATAAAATATGACTACATCAGCAACGTGAATTAATCAGAATTGACCTATAATGTTTTTTGCCACGCTATGCTAACGTATCGACATTAATATCATTATCTGTATGTAGGGACATATTATGAACAAGGTTTCAGCCGTATTGGCTAGCTTATTATTGGCTTCTTCTGCCGGTGCTATCGCGGCTACCGCGGGCGCAAATGACGATCTCAGCAAACAGCCACTAGAAAAAGTTGCACCTTATCCGCAGGCGGAAAAGGGCATGAGCCGTCAGGTCATTTATTTACCGAAGCAAGAAAATGAAAATGACTTCAAAGTTGAGTTGCTGATTGGCAAAACAATGGATGTAGACTGCAACCGCCATATGATGGGCGGCAAACTGGAGAGCAAAACGCTGTCTGGTTGGGGTTATGACTACTTAGTGATGGAAAAAATTTCAGAACCAGCATCAACCATGATGGCTTGCCCTGATAACACCAAGCACAGCCAGTTTGTTACGGCAAACTTGGGCGATTCCGCCATGCAGCGTTATAACAGCCGTTTGCCAATTGTGGTCTATGTACCGCAGGGTGTTGATGTGAAATATCGTGTATGGCAGGCAGACACTAAGATTCAAGATTCTGTCAAAAAATAACGACGCATAACACGTTATTGAATCATGAATAGCAGCGAGGAGGGTGTTTCTCCTCGCTCTAATAAACACTCGCTCTGATAAACATGAGGTGAGATTAAGATAAATTTTTTGACCCTACAGGAATTATCACTCATTTTAATTCTCATGCATGGAGGATGGAGCCTGTCTGAATACTCCCGGTGAAGTCCCAAAGCGTCGTTTGAAGGCGCGGGTAAAGGTCTGCTGGCTTTCAAAACCATATTGTAGTGTTATATCCATAATTTTCTTATCCGTACGTTTTAATTCTGCTGCGGCGCGCATCAATCGGCGATGGCGAACATAAGACGCTAAGTTATCGCCTGTCACCTCTTTAAATAATCGCTGTAGATACCATTTCGAATATCCCGCCCGTTTAGCAATATCATCAATAACGATACGTTTATCTAAATTCTGTTCTATCCATTCAGACAGTGTTTCTACCAGTTGCTGATGTTGTCCTTTAGTACTCAATCTGGTCACCTTAGTCTGTGGCTTGGCACAAACAAAAAAGATAATTTCACGAGTAATGATACTACTGGACCTAAAAATAAAGAGAATAGCTCGCATATAAGAATAAATATTTTTTTGTAAAGTTATCTCAATAAAAAAATATGAAATATACACTTGGTAAAAACTTGTGTGGATAACAAACAAGAAAGGAAAAATTATGGAGTTTGTAAGGGAGGCGATGAATTTTCTTGATCTTTAACTGTTTTGCGTAATAAGCAAACAATGACTTTATTAAATATCTGCAAGATAAACTCTAACACGCAAAAAAGGCTCCTGAAAAGGAGCCTTTTGCTTCAAGCCGTGTTGTATTAAGCAGAAGTCGCAAGTTTGGTAGCAAATCCGAGGAATAAAAGACCCACCATCGAATTACCCAGTTTGGCGAGGCGTTTCTTTTCGCTCAGGAAATGCGCTAGCGCAGCGCCGGAAAAGATCAACAGCGTCATATAGCAGAAGCTAATCATTTCTAAAATGACCGCTAAAATTGCAAAGGAAATGCCGCTATGTGCATAGTTCATATCGATGAACTGCACGAAGAACGATACATAAAACAGGATCGCCTTAGGGTTAGTTAAGCTTAGCGTTAGCGCTTTACGAAAAACATGCTCAGGTTCTTCGTGTGCTGAGCTCTGGCTTTGACCTTTTTTAGACAGCGTGCTGTACAGGATTTTCAGTCCAAGATAGAGCAGATAGAGCGCGCCGAGCATTTTCACCAGCGAAAACAAAAATGGGGAAGAGCGGATCAGCGATGCGATACCAATATAGGCACAAAAGATCAAAACCGCATCACCGATAAAGACCGCTAGCGCGGCTTTGTAACCTTCTTTAACGCCGCGCGTAATACCGGTTTTGAGTACAAACAACGTATTCGGCCCCGGTACCATAATGATGAAAATCGCACCGAGAACGTACGTCCAGATATTGAGTACACCATAGCTCTCAAACACAACAACCTCACCTTTAATTCACGCTATTAATAAGTTGCGAATACCGGGCTCATCGCCCCAAAAATCGATGGCGTATTGTACTCTTTTAAAAGGATTTTGGCAGTATAGTGTGATCTGTATAACATTTGGTCACTGGAAGATAAAATGCGCAGCGGCAGCGTTTTGTTACAGGCGCTATTTGAACGATAAGTGCGATTTAACTAAGAGATTTTTAATGGAGCCGATTTTAAGACAATCTCTCTCTAAGCCTATTTGCTGGCATGCTATATTTTTAGCCTATGCTCTATGCACGAGTGTTCAAATTTGATTTCTCAGGCCACCATCCTTCCAAGGTGATTCAGTGAGTAATATTTGTGATGAGCAGTGAACAATTAGTTAATTCTCGTTTAGCTCGGCTTATCCAACCGCTATGCGATCGCCATCCTGAGTTGAGCGGTGTTTATCCATTAGAAGAGGGCAACGACGCTTTCGCTGCAAGATATTTACTCACCAATATGGCTGAGAAAACGTTGGATGTGCAGTATTACATCTGGCACAACGATCTCTCGGGTCGACTGCTGTTCAGTGCATTATTTCGTGCCGCCGAGCGTGGAGTAAAAGTACGTTTACTGCTGGATGACAACAACACCGGCGGTTTGGATGAATCACTGCGCAGGCTCAATGCGCATCCCAATATCAGCGTAAAACTTTTTAACCCCTTCCAACTACGGCGCATGCGTTGTTTGTGCTACTTAACCGATTTTAAAAGGCTTAATCGGCGTATGCACAATAAAAGCATGACGTTTGATCGTCAGGCGACCATCGTCGGTGGGCGCAATGTTGGGGATGAGTATTTCGGTATTGGTGAGCAGCCGCTTTTTTCAGATTTAGACGTGTTGGCCGTGGGCAACGTGGTTGCGGATGTTTGTCAGGATTTCGAGCGTTATTGGACTTCAGCGTGTGTATCTCCGGCAGAAGACGTTCTTGGTAAAGCATCGGAAAAACGCTTTCTGCATGGCCTAACGATTGAAGAGGTTGGAGGCAGAGCGCGTGCCAAAGAATATTTAAAGCGTCTGCGTGATAAATTTCTAGCGCGTAAAATGGAGAACAATGAGCTGCCGTTGACGTGGGCAAAGGTGCAGTTGTTCAGCGATGATCCGCTTAAAGGGCGCGGCGAGTTAGCCACCAAAGCGCTTATGGCATCACGCCTATTTAAGATGATTGGTGAGCCAAAAGTGAGCATGGATATCATCTCAGCCTATTTTGTCCCGACCCGTACCGGTGTGTCACAGCTGATTTATTTAGCGCGGCAGGGGGTGAAAATGACGGTACTCACCAATTCTCTTGCGGCAAACGATGTGGCCATTGTGCATGCGGGCTACGCAAAATGGCGAAAAACCCTGCTGCGTTGCGGTATTGAATTGTTTGAAATGAAAGCTAATGAAACCGAGCGGCCTGCACGCAAAGAGCGCTTACGCGATCGGGGATTAACCGGTCACTCTGGTTCCAGCCTGCATGCCAAAACTTTTGCGGTTGACGGGCGGTTAGTCTTTATTGGTTCATTTAATTTCGACCCGCGCTCGGCTCGGTTAAATACCGAGATGGGATTTGTGATAGAAAGTGAATCGCTGGCTTCGTCCACACATCAGCGATTTATTGCCAGCCTGCACGACAAAGCATTTCAGTTAGTGCTTGCCCCACGCCGTAAAATTAATTGGATCGAATATGAAAATGATGAAAAAGAAATTCATCATAAAGAGCCTGATAGCCCGCTATACAAACGTATTTTAGCCAGAATCGCATATTATTTGCCGATTGAGTGGCTGCTATAATTGCGGTTAGCGCCATGTGTCACTGAACGCATGGCGCTAAATATCATTATGTCAGGTCAACGTTTTTGCAGCCAAACAGTAGCGTCAGAATAAACCCAGCAGCATACGAGATGGCAACGCCTGCAACATAAACCAGCATACCGGCATAGATGCCTTGCGATGAAGTGATAAGCGGTATGGAAACCAAACCAGACGGACCAAATACGGTATTCAAACCAATAGGTAGTCCCATATAAGCCACCAGTCCGATAAACAACCCGCCTACGGCACCACCAAAACAGGCGGTAATAAACGGTTTTAAGCGGGGCAGCGTGACACCATAAATCAGCGGCTCGCCAATTCCGAGTAATCCGGGAAATATGGCACCCTTAATTTGCATACGTAGGGTCGAGCCCGGCTTGGCTCTTAAGTATAACGCTAACGCAGCACCAACCTGCCCGCCACCGGCCATTGCCAGGATAGGGAACAAGGAGTTAAATCCTTGTGCATCCATCAAAGCAAAATAAACTGGTACAAATCCCTGATGAATACCAAATACCACCGCAATCAGGAACAGCCCTGCCAATAATGCGGTGCCGAATGGGTTACCGTTTAAATGCAAAAATAGCCAAGACATACCCTTAAAGAGTTCGACGCCGATTGGCATGATAACCACATAGGTTATGGCACCGGTGATGAGTAGCGTAATGGAGGAGGTGAGGATCATGTCCAGGTTATCAGGGATAACTTTGCGTACTTTTCGCTCAATCCACGCGCCGAGCATACAGGCCAGCAGCACACCGATGATATTACCCCTTGGGTCTATCACTAAACCGAAGAAGTTATCGATCCCTGCGTAGTAGCCCACGGTTCCTTCTGCGCTGTAACGCAGAATAAACAACGACGCGATAATGGCACCATTCACGCCGGTTCCGCCAAACGCTTTTTGCGTGTTGAAGCCAATCAGGATACTCAGGAAGGTAAATAAGCCCACGCTGAAGGTTTTCATATAGCCAATCAGGCTAGTGAGCCAAATCGGCGCGATTTCACCTTCGAGTATTAAGGTTTGCTGAAGCAGCGTCGCGATGCCGAGTAGCAGGCCCGCAGCGATAAAGCCGGGAATGAGCGGGGTGAAGATCGTCGCGAATTTTGTCAGAAAGCTGTGAAAGGCGTTATTTTGCTTACTCTTGAGCTGCTTTTTCTTTTCCGCCGCAAGGGCATTCAAATCAGTTTCTGGCGTGCTGCTATCGGCTGGTGATTGTGACGAAGATTGGCTAAGGCTCACATTCATCATTTCACTGGCGGTTTGCGCCTTGCCAGGCCCCAGTACAATTTGCAGTTGGTCGTTGCCTTCAATAACACCCATGACCCCAGCGATCTTTTTCAGCTCGGTGTGATTAACGCGAGCGCGGTCGGCCAAGGTAAGGCGTAGCCGCGTCATGCAATGCCCGCATAGGGTGATATTGTTATTACCGCCAACGTTCGCCAAAATTTGCGCGATGGTGGCATCCGTTATTTTAGCCATCGCTAAACTCCCTGAGTACGTGAGGCTAAGGCTTGGCGGATAAAACCATTATTTTGCGCAAGAACCGTGCTGGCTTCTGCCGCAGAGAGCTGGGCGAGAATCATCAAAATGGCGGTTTTACAGTGTCTTTTACATTCGCTGAGCGCTTTAACGGCTTCATCGCGGCTACACTCTGTGGCCTGCATGACGATGTCAATTTGGCGTTGAACCAGCTTGGCGTTGGTCGCCTCAACATCCACCATGAGGTTGCCATACACTTTTCCGCTGCGGATCATCGCTCCCGTGGTGAGCATATTCAGCACCATTTTTTGTGCTGTACCCGCTTTCATTCTTGATGAACCGGTTACCACTTCTGGCCCTACCACGGCTTCTAGCGCGATATCGGCTAATTGGCTCATGGCGCTGCTGGCGTTGCAGGTTAATGAAACGGTGGTGGCGCCAACTGAGCGGGCATATTTCATCGCGCCGATAACATAAGGTGTTCTTCCGCTAGCGGCAATACCCACGAGCACGTCGCGTTCGCAGAGATGATGGTCTTTGAGATCTTGCTCGCCAAGTTCGACGTTATCTTCGGCATTTTCTACCGCGCGTAGGATTGCGGTGTGGCCTCCGGCGATTAACCCGACCACCTGTTCATGCGGGGTGCCATAGGTTGGCGGGCATTCACTGGCGTCTAGAATACCGAGTCGCCCCGAGGTGCCTGCGCCGCAATAAATAAGACGCCCGCCTTGGCTAAAGGCCAGAGCGATAGCATCCACGGCCTGCGCGATTTGCGGCAGGATACGCTCAACGGCCAGAGCCACCTTTTGATCTTCTTGGTTGATAATCGTCAGCATATCTAAAGTAGACCGGGTGTCGATGTTTTCGCTGGCGATGTTACGGCCTTCAGTTTGCAGACGGGAGAGGTCAATGTTCATTTCAGTATTCTCAGATGCATAAAGTTAAGGAATAAATTATTCCAAAACTCATGCGATTTAAAGAATTAATAATTTCATGCGCATTTTTTGTGATTGATATCGACTATTTTCCCGCTTCGAAATGCCAGCCATTTGGGTTGCGTCGTGGATGAAGTGAATGCTTACCTAAGAATCCAGCCTCCATTTTTTGCCCTATGCAAGGTAAGATAGCGGCTACTTACCTTTTGCTGACCGAGTCCAAATGCGCTGCCTACAACGAATCACTCTCAACAAAGACGCCTTTACGCCCGGTGAACGTATTATTGCCGATTATATTTTGGCTAATCCCGATAAGTTGAAGCAGTGCTCTTCGCAAGAGCTCGCCAGCATTTTGAATATCAGCCAGTCGAGCATTGTGAAATTTGCTCAGCGGCTGGGGTTCAAAGGGTTTACTAACCTCAAAATGGCGTTGATTGAGGAGTGGGGGCAGCAAAGTAAGCAGAACGCTGAATCAGAACAGCATTTGCATAACGATATTAATGTTCATGACACGCCGTCGGTGATTGCAGAAAAACTATTCCGAGCGAAGCAACAGGCTCTGAGGATGACGACCGACAGCGTGAACTTGGCGCAGTTGGAGAGTGTGGTTGCTGAAATCAAGGCAGCGCGCCGAGTACAGATCATGGGCATGGGCGGCTCATCGCTGGTGGCGAAAGACTTGGCTTATAAGCTGATGAAAATAGGCTACCCCGTGATGAATGAAATGGACAGCCATGTGCAGATGACGGTTGCTCAATCGTTAGGAGAAGGGGATGTACAAATTGTTATCTCTTACTCGGGAGCGCTGAAAGAGATATTTATTGCAGCACAGGCGGCACAGGAAAAGGGAGCAAAAATCATAGCGATAACGTCGCTGCAGGATAGCCCGCTCAGAAAGCTGGCTGATTTTGTTCTCGATACCATTGCTGATGAGGCGCGCTGGCGTAGCTCTTCTATTTCTGCGCGCACGGCACAAAATACAATTACCGATTTGTTGTTCGTTTGCTTGTTGCAGGAAGATAGCGAAAGAAGTCGCAGCTTTATTCATCGCAGCCAAGAGATGATTGAGCAGCTTAAGTAAGTCATCATCGTAGCGTATTGTGATATTAGATATTGTTAATTATGATCTTGTTTTGTTGTAATTATGTTGTTAATATTTTAAGGTAATTGAGAGGGTGAGATTTTTTGGTTATCTCATTTAGGAGGAATATCTGAATATTGTGATTTTTAAACCTCTAAAAACATCTTCATAGAACAATCACCACCTTATGTTCATTAAAAATAATACTAAATACTATAGAGATGCTTAAGATTGAAGAAAATTGTCGTCTTTATAATTATAAGGTAGATTTATATCTCGAATTATTGCGGTAATTGAGCTGTAAGCTAAAATAAAAGTCATGATGAAATTGATTTTTAGGCGGCGATTAATGCGGTAATTTTCCTAAAAAACCACTCTTTTCTATAAAAACACTTCACAATCAAATTATTGCAAATATTCTAAAAAAAACATGTTAAGCAGACTAATAACCCGCAGGTTGCGGGTTGGTTTATTTATATTTGGTGTTTTTGCCTGTCTTGGGGTAATTGTTTTTTTAATAAAATTCTTATAAATTGTATAAATCACACACATCACTTGTTTTACCCGCTCGGTTTTATTTGAGATGATTCTTACTACTTCATAAGTGCTGAAAAAGTAAAAAGGTTTATCGATAAAATATTGAGGGAAAATATGAAAAAATCTCATTTCACACGCTTTTTATAACAGCGTTCTTGTTTACTATAAAACAGAGGGCCTTATCTGTATTTATAGCTCAGTTTCTCTGATGTGAGTGTCATAAATTGAATCAATATAATGTAAAATTCATGATTTATAAAATTAATGAGACGGTTAGGTTTAAGCCTGCAGACGGTGCCATTTGGAGTATAGAAAGCCCTGAGCAAGTGATTAACTTAACGATTACTAACTGTAATCTTCTTTGTCTATTGCTTAATAAGAAAGGTGAAATCCTTTCTAGAGAGCAAATTTTAGAAGATATATGGGACAAGCAAGGCTTACGTTCATCTAATAATACACTTAACCAATATATCTCTATTCTTAGGCGAACATTTTCCTTGTTGGGTATTGATGATGAGGTGATTAAAACTATTCCAAAGGTAGGGTTTAGTTTAAATGCATCTATCAGTGTAGAAAAAGAGTGTAACGCTGAACCCGTGAATTTTACTGAAAAGGATAAGAGTCTAAAACAGAGTCACAAAAGTTATATTTATACTGTGACAATGAGCGCGCTGGCCATTTTTATTGCGGTGTTTTTTACCTACGTTTTATACAAAAATGATACCTACAGTCTCGATACATCCATTGTAAATATCGGGAAGTTTGATGCCTGTAACGTAAACGTTCTACCTGAGTATACACGAGGACAATCACGCGATCTGTTGGAGTCATCAGTGAAGCTGATTACTGTCAGTGAAGTGAGATGTATTCCTGAAAGAATATTTATTGTAAAGCCAGAAAGTCGAGGGAGTGGGCGTTCATTTCTTACGGAATGTATTGTCGATAAAAGAAGAAACGAATACTTTTTTTGTAAAGGATACTATATAAAATGAACAAAAAAATTGTCACTTTGCTCATTTTTACTTTCATATTGGCGTTTGAAGTTATCTACGTCTGTTTTATCTATGAGCCATCATATAATTTTGTATGCGATGGCGAGTTTTCCTATAGCGATAGTGAAAGTAAAGACCTGCTGGACGGGAATATTTCATTTAGTCTGAATGATAAAATGCAAGGGCATGCCGAAATGACGGGTTATTTAACTAAAAATGGCGTGTCTCAGGATGTCATTCGCAGCGTTGATTTCAAGTATCGTGTCGTGGCACCCAAACGTATTGTTATCTATGATGCTCAACTGATCACATACTTCCATGATTCCGTTGATGAGTCTTTCTCACCAGAACCTATCCTTGATTTTTTGTTTTTCCGTAATAAAGACTTAAAAGAAATTAACATCAGTGTACATAAAATTAAAAACACTTATTTGTTCGGTCGTGCGAATAATTTTGTGTTTGCCTGTACCTCATAATGCCCATTTTGTTTGAATGAACGGCTTTACCAATACCCCTCTATTAATCATTAATGGAAATAGTATGAATAAAAAACAGATAGGATTTTTTCTTATAGGAACAACTTTTTTTCTGTCCGGTTGTTCTTCACCAAATAAAACGAATCAAAACTACCGAGGAGATGAGTTGGAGTATGATTATTTTTATGCTAACAGTCAGCTAACGCCAACGGAAGAGAATACGCCGCCTAAAAGCAGTATTGTCGGTGGCCATTCCTATTCATCTACGAATAATAAATGTATGGATAATTATAATTTCCTACGCGAGGAGAAGTCTAGCCAATACCCTAAGTATGCTGAAGACTACAATAAGATCACCGACGGGTTTAAGTTTCTCAACTCAAATAAAAATATCATGGATAAGGATGCCAAGAAAGTGTACACGATGGAGCTAAAAATGAAGCTAGAGACACTGTGCTCAAAAATTCAGTACTCGAGTTTTATTCTAGTTAACGAAAAACGCAAAGGTCTTTCTGATATCTAATCTGCCTTAGAATATGACTCTATTGAGTCGTATTTATCAATCATCGACTGCCTTTTAGTCATAAAAATGGCGCTAAAATTATTTTAGCGCCATTAGCTTTATGCCTTTAAGTGATTAGCGTTCGTTAGTGTTACTTGCAATCACCTTTATTACCTGAACTTGCTAACGTATTTATTACTCTGACGTCAGTTTGACCTGATGTGGTGTCAATTTTAAACACGGTCCAATTCAACATGTTGTCAGTAGTTCCAGTTGCATCTTCGATTTTAAATTCCTGCGATGATCCATCGGATAAATAAAGCTTCACTTTAGCTCCGCCATAGGCAACAGGTGTTGTGCTGAATCTATTGACAACGTAGCAATACACACCCGGATGCATACTATCTACCGTGATAGTTTCAGGGCCATAGCCATTTTTTGCATCCACATCCAGCGTTGCATTTGCTCCACTCGGTGATTTTGCATTGTAGAAAACCTTAATTAAATTAGATGGATTTCCCAGACTAGGCACCCAGAGATAGGAGTCTAGATCAGCAGGTTTATCATTCCACGTGAGAACAATACGCGCCGCTTTTCCATCCAAGTTTGGCGACAGAACAAAGTCCTTCTGTTGATCGGTAACCGTTTGGATATCGAGCGTTGAATCTAACGTGATAAAGCCGGTTGCGCTGGCTTTCACGTAATAAAGCCCCTGTGGAATACTGATCTCGTATTTACCATCGGTACCGCTGGTCACGGAGTATTCCGGGTTAGCGTTATTTTCAGATAAAGATATCTCGATCTTCGTATTTGGGATCATGGCATTGTTTATTGCGTTCTTGGTCACTCCATGTAATTTCACTAGCTGTTGTTTAAAGTTAACTTTCTGATTGGCGTCAACCGGCGTTCCGTTTGTTAAGGATGCGGACACTTGCACCAATAATGCTTCTGCAGAGGTACTGGTCAGTACCATGGCTGCTTTGCCGTTGACGTCGGTCGCGCTGCTCGCAGCCTGTAATGTTACGGTATTACCTTTGTCCTGAGACCAGTTCACCGTTGCATTCGGAACGAGGTTGCCATGCGCGTCTTTAACAATAGCGGTATAGGTAAAGAAATCGGTCCCGTTGGCTATTTTATCGGTCACGCTGTCGTCGAGCGTGACGGTAGTTACCGCTGCAGTAGTGATATCCGCTACAAAGGTGGTATCTACCGTTTGGTTATGACCGTTAATTGCCGCCGTGACTTTGGTGATCCCCGCCGTGATGTTGGTCAGCGTGGTGGTTGCCAGACCTTGCGCATCCGTGCTGACTGCTGCGGTTGTTACCGTTGCGCCGTTATCCGCCGTGAAACTGACGTTAACATTCGGCACTAGGTTGCCATTCGCATCCGTGACCTTGGCCTGTACCTTATTGGTGGCAGTACCATCGGCTTTGGCGTTGTCCACGGTTACCGTCAAATCACCGCTTACGATGGTAGACGTGCTGTCATCGGCCACGAACGTGGTATCTACCGTTTGGTTATTACCATTGATGGTGGCGGTAACTTTGGTAACGCCAGCTTTGATATTGGTGAGCGTGGTGCTCGCTAAACCTTGGCTGTCGGTTGTCACTGATGCGGTAATGACCGTTGCGCCGTTATCTGCCGCGAAACTAACTGCGGTATTCGGCACGAGATTGCCATTGGCATCCGTTACCTTGGCTTGAACTTTATTGGTGTCCGTGCCGTTGGCTTTGGCGTTGTCCACGGTTACCGTCAAATCACCGCTTACGATGGTAGACGTGCTGTCATCGGCTACAAACGTAGTGTCTACCGTTTGGCTGTTGCCGTTAACCGTTGCCGTGACTTTGGTGATCCCCGCTTTGATGTTGGTCAGCGTGGTGCTTGCCAGACCTTGATCGTCGGTAGTGACCGATGCGGTGATGACCGTTGCACCGTTGTCTGCTACAAAGCTGACGGCGGTATTCGGCACTCGGTTCCCATTGGCGTCCGTTACCTTGGCTTGAACTTTGTTGCTGTCCGTGCCGTTGGCTTTGGCATTATCGATGGTCACCGTTAAGTCGCCGCTCACAATCGTAGACGTTGTGTCATCGGCCACGAAGGTGGTATCCACACTTTGGTTATTGCCGTTAATGCTGGCTGTAACCTTGGTGATCCCCGATTTAACGTTGGTTAGCGTGGTGCTGGCGAGTCCTTGACCATCGGTAGTTGCCGATGCGGTCGTCACCGTTGCACCGTTATTAGCCGTGAAGCTGACCGTGGTATTTGGAACGAGGTTGCCATTGGCATCGGTAACCTTAGCCTGAACCGCGTTAGTTTCCGTGCCGTCAGCTTTAGCGTTGTTCACCGTGATCGTTAAGTTGCCGCTCACGATGGTACCGGTGCTGTCGTCGGCCACAAACGTGGTATCTACCGTTTGGCTGTTGCCGTTAACCGTTGCCGTGACTTTGGTGATCCCCGCCTTCACATTGGTGAGGGTGGTTGCCGCTAAGCCTTGATCGTCGGTGGTTACCGTTGCGGTGGTAATCGCAGCGCCATTGTCTGCCGAGAAGCTAACGGTGGTATTGGGTACTCGGTTGCCATTGGCATCCGTCACCGTAGCCAGAACCTTGTTGGTGTCTGTGCCGTTGGCTTTGGCATTATCAACGGTGATCGTTAACGCGCCATCCACAATGGTGCTGGTACTGTCGTCGGCGACAAAGGTGGTATCCACGTTTTGGCTATTGCCATTAATGGTGGCGGTAACCTTGGTGATCCCCGACTTGACGTTGGTCAGCGTGGTGTTAGCCAGCCCTTGGGCGTCCGTGGTTGCCGATGCGGTGGTGACCGTTGCGCCGTTATTGGCTGCAAAGGTGACTGCCGTATTCGGAACCAGGTTGCCGTTGGCATCTGTCACTTTAGCTTGAACGGCGTTGGTGTCTGAACCGTTAGCTTTAGCGTTATTGACCGTAACCGTTAAATCACCTGCGACAATGGTTCCGGTGCTATCGTCGGCCACAAACGTGGTGTCTACCGTTTGGCTGCTGCTATTAATGCTCGCAGTGACTTTGGTGATACCCGCTTGCACATTGGTCAGCGTCGTACTTGCTAACCCTTGTGCGTTCGTGGTTGCCGATACGGTGGTGACCGTTGCGCCGTTATCTGCCGCGAAGGTGACCACCGTATTTGGTACAAGGTTTCCGTTAGCATCGGTGACCGTAGCCTGAACTTTGTTACTGTCGGTACCGTTGGCTTTGGCGTTGTTGACGATAACGGTCAGCGCGCCATTCACGATGGTGCCGGTCGTATCATCCGCGATAAACGTGGTATCTACCGTCTGGCTATCGCCGTTAATCGTGGCTGTCACTTTGGTCACGCCCGCTTTCACGTTAGTGAGAGTGGTACTTGCTAATCCCTGAGCATTAGTGGTTGCCGATGCGGTAGTGACCGTTGCGCCGTTAGTGGCGGTGAAACTCACCACGGTGTTTGGCACAAGGTTGCCATTAGCATCGGTCACTTTGGCCTGAACGGCATTGGTGGCGGTGCCGTTAGCTTTCGCATTGTCTGCGGTGACCGTTAAATTGCCGTTGACGATGGTGCCAGTCGTGTCATCCGCGACAAAGGTGGTATCAACGGTTTGGTTCGCTCCGTTAATCACTGCGGTGACCTTGGTATTTCCCGCAGTCACGTTGGTGAGCGTGGTTACCGCTACGCCGTTTTCGTTGGTCATTACAGCGGCATCAATAATCGATGCACCGTTGTTAGCAGAGAAACGCACTTCAACGTTTGGCACCGTATTGCCGTTGGCATCGGTGACTTTTGCTTGAACCTCATTGGTTGCCGAACCATTTGCTTTGGCATTATTGACGGTCACGGTCAGGTTGCCATCAGTAATGGTGGAGGTGCCATCATCGGCGATAAATGTCGTGTTAACGCTTTGGCGATTGCCGTTGATAGCCGCCGTTACTTTGGTGGTGCCCGCGGTAACGTTGTTTAGTGTTGTGCTCGCTAATCCTTGAGCATTGGTGGTGACCGTTGCAGTGATAACCGTGGCGCCATTATTGGCACTGAAGCTGACATCAACATTAGGCACCGCGTTGCCTTTGGCATCGGTCACTTTTGCTTGAACCGCATTGGTGGCTGAGCCATCGGCTTTGGCATTGTTAAGCGTTACGGTTAGGTTGCCATCGGTGATAGTTGAAGTTCCGCCATCCGCCTCAAAGGACGTGTCCACCGTTTGGCTTGTGCCGTTGATGGCAGCAGTCACTTTGGTGATCCCGGCTGTCACGTTGGTCAGATTGGTACTGGCAAGTCCTTGAGCATCGGTTGTGACGGATGACGTCGCGACGCCTGCGCCGTTATTGGCTGTGAAACTGACCGTTGCGTTAGGAACCGAGTTTCCCTGCGCATCAGCGACCTTAGCCTGCACCGTATTGATATCAACGCCATCGGCCTTCGCATTGTTCACGGTAACCGTTAAGTTCGCGCTGGTTATCGTTGACGTGCTGTCGTCAGCCACGAAGGTGGTCGCCACGTTTTGGCTATCGCCATTAATGGTTGCGGTGACGGTGGTGATTCCAGCCTTGACGTTAGTCAGAGTAGTGCTAGCCAAGCCCTGACTATTCGTCATGGCTGACGCTGTGGCAATCGTTGCGCCGTTATCGGCGGCGAAACTGACGGCGGTATTGGGAACGAGGTTGCCATTGGCATCTGTTACCTTGGCCTGAACCTTATTCGCGTCGGTGCCGTTGGCTTTTGCATTGTTAATGGTGATAGTGAGATCGCCGCTGACAATGGTTGCCGTGCTGTCATCGGCGGCAAAGGTTGTATCAACATTTTGGCTATTGGCGTTGACCGTTGCGGTCACTTTGGTGATGCCTGCCGTGATGTTGGTGAGGGAAGTGCTTGCTAACCCTTGGCTATCCGTGGTGACTAATGCAGTCACCACCGTTGCACCATTATTCGCCGTAAAGTTGACCGGCGTATTAGGAACAAGGTTGCCATTGGCGTCTGTCACTTTGGCTTGAACTTTGTTGCTGTCCGTACCGTTGGCTTTAGCATTGTTGATGATAACCGTTAAGTCACCTTTAACAATCGTCGAGGTGCTATCGTCGGCCACAAACGTGGTATCGATATTCTGGCTATTCCCGTTAATCGCGGCGGAAACGTTGGTGACCCCTGCGCTCACGTTGGTTAGTGTTGTCGTTGCTAGGCCGTTTTCATTGGTGGTAGCAGAAGCCGTGATCACCGTTGCGCCATGATTTGCCGTGAAGCTAACCACGGTATTTGGGACGAGGTTACCATTGGCATCCGTGACTTTCGCCTGAACCGAGTTGGTGTCTGCGCCGTTGGCTTTGGCGTTATTCACCAGAACGGTGAGGTTGCCACTGACAATCGTTGCGGTGCCATCATCAGCTACGAAGTGAGTGTTTACGACTTGGCTGCTGCTATTAATGGTTGCGGTAACCTTCGCTACGCCGGTCGTCAAGTTGGTGAGCGACGTCGTTGCTAAGCCTTGATCGTTGGTGGTGGCGGTGGCCGTTGCGATAGTCGCGCCGTTATCCGCGCTGAAACTGACCGACGCATTGGGCACAAGGTTCCCGTTTGCATCCGTGACTTTCGCCTGCACCGCATTGGTTGCATGCCCATCGGCTTTGGCGTTATCAGCGGTGACCGTTAGATCGCCTTTGACAATGACCGCCGTTGAACCATCGGCCACAAACTGAGTATCAACGGCGATACTCTGACCGTTAATTTTCGCGGTGACGGTAGCGGTACCGGACAGCGTATTGGTCAGCTCAGTGCTGGCAAGACCCTGCGCATTGGTGATCGCTGATGCCGTAACGACTGTGGCACCATGATTAGCGCTAAAGTTAACCGTGGCATTTGGTACCAGATTTCCGTTGGCGTCGGTAACTTTCGCCTGTACCGAGTTGGCATCACTTCCGTTGGCCTTGGCGTTATTCTGGATAACGACGAGGTTGCCCTTGGTGATCGTTGCCGTTGAATCGTCCGGTGCGAAGTTAGTATTTACATTCTGGTTTGTGCCGTTAATGGCGGCAACAATGTTGGTTGTCCCCGACGTTATATTGCTGAGGGTCGTGCTGGCCAAGCCGCTGGCGTCTGTTACCGCTGATGCAGTGGTGACGATTGCGCCGTGGTCAGCGGTAAAATTCACCGTAACGTTGGGAACGGTGTTGCCATGCGCATCGGTGACTTTGGCTTGTACCGCATTCATCGCGGTTCCGTTGGCCAACGCGTTATCGGCGGTGACTTTCAGATCGCCAGACGTAATGGTCGCTGTGCCGCTATCGGCAACAAATACCGCGTCTTTACTGGCTGAATGCCCGTTAACCGTCGCTGTGACGGCGTATGTGCCCGATGTGCTACTGGTGACCGTTGCGGTCGCCTTGCCGTCTGCGCCGGTAGTGCCGATCACCGTGGTAATGGTTGCGCCAGATGCGACAACGAAATTCACCGTAGCATTTGGTACGAGGTTATTATTGGCATCGGTAACGATAACGGCTACGTTGTCGGTGTTTACGCCGTTGGCCAATGCGCCGTTCGGATCGATGGTCAAATTACTATCGGTGATGGTTGCAGTTGAACTATCAGCAATAAAGCGAGTATCCGCTTGAGCGCTATTTCCTGATTCTTGAATTCGCGCCGTTACGGTATAGGTATCGGCCTTGAGGCTGGTCACCGTCGCCGTAGCAATCCCATCATCGCCGGTCACGCCTTTCACCGTGGTGATTTTGGCCCCGTTGCTGACGGTGAAATGTACCGTGACATCAGAAACGGTATTCGCATTAGCATCGGTGATTTTGGCGGTAATCTTGTTGGTTGCGGTGCCGTTGGCGATAGCGTCCTGAGTCGCGGTCATATCACCTTGTCTAATCACAGACGTTGATTTGTCTGCAATAAACGTCACTGCTTGGGTTTTGGCGCTGCCGTTAATACGTGCCGTGATGGTGCTATCACCGACGATGGCATTGGTGACTAACACCATGGCCTGACCTTCGGAATCGGTCATCATCGTTGAACCATTCACTAGGCTGGCATTGTGCGTTGCATCTAAACCGACCTGCACATTGGCAAGCGCGTTGCCGTTGGCATCTTTTACCGTGGCTTGCAGTTTATTGGTGCTTTGCCCATCGGCCAGCGCGTGGTTTTTAATGATTTCTAGCGCACTGATCTGCGCGGAAGCCGCGTCGGCAATGAATTCAACCTGACCCGACTTATAGTTACCATTATTCATGGTGGCCGTAATGACGCCGATTTTTGCCAGTTTGCTCCGTACGAAGACCGTCGCTTTACCGTTGCCGTCGGTGTTAACCGTCAACGATTGAGGGCTGGAACGTCCATCTTTAAACAATGTGGCCGCTGAGCGCCCGTCTGCGCCTTTAAGGTTATCAATATCAAAAGTGATAGGCTCAGCCACCATCGGCTGGCTTTGTTCATCGCGAACAAAGGCCGTTACGGTGAAGTAATCAGAATCATTGGCCGGAACCGAACCTGATGGGGTAATCGCCAATTCACTAATGATATTCTTAGAAGGCTCCACGTTAATCGTAGTTGCCGCAGTATTCGAATTGTTACCATTGTTATCGACGCCAACGGCTTTAATCACGTAACCCTGAGCGGCATTTGCGCGTTTGGTATAGACGTAGGGCGGTAATTTAACTTCCAACTGCGTTAACGATAATTTTCGGAATGAACCACCGTTCGCAAGGAATTCTGCTGATGCCGTCCAGTCAACGTCTTTCAGACCGTATTTGGCTTTAGAAACCGTCAATGGAAGGATGATGGTTTCAGCCGCTTTGGCCGTCACTTTATTCGGCAGGGAAATACGCAGTAAATCCTGCTTGCGGTACTGCATTACAATTTCATAGTTACGATCGACAAACTCATACATGCTGCCCATCAGGCTGCGGAGTGCGTCAACGGAGTCTGCGCTGATTTGCTGCGCCCAAGGCACACCAAAGCGATAATTGATGTCTAGTCCAATGCGGCTATCATCTTTATCACCCACGGAGTGTTCGCCTTTAATGGTGACTAATGGCACCGGCGTATAGTTCAAACCTAGCGTTAGGGCTTTTGGATTATTTTTTAAATCATCTGGATTTGTGCCTGTACCAAGATCGATGCCTTTGCCGAAGTACTGTTCATATTTGATATTCGCCCCAAGCTGGGGGTATGACGGCAAGTAGGCTTCTGCACGTAGGTCAAAACCATTGGCAGGGCGCTCATCGTAATCCTTCATGTCCGAGAGATGAGATTGATGCCAGTCGGTTAAGCCATAGTAGCCGTTAACCGCCAGTTTCAAATAATCGGTCCACGCTTCACCGCCAACGCCGAGTCGCGCATTTTTGCCGGTGTAATCGTAGTCGTAGAAGGTGTTAACCCCGTACATCCAATCGCCAATATACTGACGATAGCCGAGGCCTAAGTTAGCGGTATTTCGGTCTTCATTTCCGTGAAGCCCAACCTGAGAGAAGAACAGACTGTCATTATCCCCGATGATGGGAAGTAACATATCGCCTGCAATTTTATTATCAGAACCTACGCTAACGCGCGCAGTACCTTTTTGGTTCAGCCAATCGTTGATTTGCTGATTAATTAATCCCTCGCCAATGCTTTTAGCATAATTAATTGATGCATTGGTGACGTTATCACTGGAGAGAATTTGCCCTGCTTGCATTGCATTACCCGTGAGATCGGCGGCTGGCGCTGAATCACGGGAAGCTGCATCGCTGCCGAGAGAGGGCAAATGAGATAAAGGTTGTTCTGGTGTTATGCTTACGGGAGCTGAAGGCGTCGGAGTTGTTTCCGGCGGAAAAAGAGATTGAAATTCTGGCGTTGTGGTTAACGCTGGCAGGTTCTTTTTTTCTTTCGTTATTAGAGGAGACGTCGGCTGAATGATCGTTTTCGCATTATTATCAACGACGGATTGCAGCCCAAGAATTGTCTCCTCCATATTGTTATATTCAGTGGCCCGAGCAACAGAGCTGGCGGAAATTAACAATGGTGTAAGAACCTGAATAAAGATTATCCCCCAAGAGGTTATTTTCATCCCTCTAGGTGAAATTATTTTTCTCATAACGAATACCAATGTAATATTTTTATGAAATACACAAAGAGCCCTATCTTCTTAAAAGAAGGGCTCTTGCTAGAAATCTATTTTTATGTGGAATTAAATTCCGGCGAGTTCTTTTATTTTTCCTTTAACAACGGAATATCCGGTGTATTGCACTTTTGAACACAGTGTATCTAATTTCATTTCAAGCGACATGGTATAAACTTCTTTGGCGTCGTTATCCATAATGTTTTTATTGACGTTCAAGAAACGATATCCTTTGCCAATGTCACCATAGTCTTTGGTATATTTTTGATATTGAGAAGCCTGTGTCTCTCTGAGGAAATTAAAGTGGTCAACACAAACGTTATTGGTTGAAGCCAAAGTGATGCCGGTCAAGTTTGCGGTGCGTTTTGCAATATAATTATCCGTTGGTGTATTTGCATTCGTATACCCAGTCGTTGCCGCAGCTGTTTTATGGTTGTTGCTCTGAGGCTTCTTTGTTGGCTGAGTTGAGCATGCAGCCAACAGACAGATTGATCCCAAGATCAATAATTTTGATGAACCCATGTTCATATAAAATAGCTCCTTAATTACATCATGATTAAATCATTATTAAACGGCCAGTATTGGCTACGGTTGGGGCAAGTGTGGTGCAACTCGCGCAGGGTGTTGAGGAAGAACTTTCCCTGCAACGAATGACAACAACGGCGTTCTTGGTGAATAGTCACCAAAACGCGAATCAAAATAAGAGGGAGGGAATCTCGCTCTCAAAAAATAAAATAAGAAGTTGATATTTTTCACATTAAAATATGAGACAAGCCCACCCGTATAGCGGTAAAGCGTTTTATGCGAAATTCTAAGCGTTCTGGCTATCAGGCTAAACGTCCATCCTTTATTTGCCATAAGAATAATAGCCATTTTCATTGAGCCCAATTTTTTCACGCAAATAAGATCGTTGAACTCTTTAATGAAGTAATAAGTTAAGCTTGATCTGAGCAACGATGGCATATCACGCATCCAAACTGACAGCGGAGCATTAATATCGATATGCGGTAATCGCTCTAATACCATCGACATATCTCCGGCTGAACAAATAAGGATCACTGATGTACGGTTTGCATAGGCATTTTTTAAAATAGTCCCAAGATCTGACATAAGTTTCAAACTATCTACATCAATAAAAATAGCCTTATTGACGATGATTTTTGGGTCAAGATCATCAAGTAAGGAGAATAGACCTAACTTTAGGTATTCGTTATCCGTAATAATGGAAATCTTGTTGTGTCTCTTGTCATCATTCATGGTAATTTTCATTTTATGTTTATGTCCAAATCAAGCATGAAACTCATCTTAGGTTAGCGATAGCGTCAGCAGCATAACGAGTCAAATCTCGATATATGACTTACGGCATTGAGCCGCATAGATTGAGGAAGGAGGCGGTCTATTAACTTTGAAAATTCAAATTCCACAATCATCATTAGGCTACTATCATTTTTTACGTTCTATGTTAAAAACGAATGGTTAAAAAACGGAAATACTCCGCGCTTCAATATACGTATAACAGAATGAACAATGGCCAAATTAAGGGAGCTCTGTTGTTCAGCGATGTTGCTCAGCGGCTGCCGCAGGCTAAAACCGCGTAACTCTTCTACCTGTCTAGTGCTGATCATTATTAGATGACCAGAGGTGAAGATATTATTGGTGCGCTTTATGGTGCGCCTTCGTTTTCTTGAGCAAAAGTATACTTAGGCCTACTCTTGTCAGATATTTATATCATTGAAATTTTATTTTATAATTTTATCGTCTGGTTATATTGATTTTTTTAGTGTTTTAATTTGGTTTTATAAGCTACTCATCGGATGACTCATCCAATTCTGGAATATTCGTGATGATGTAAAAGGTATTCGTGATGGGGATTTTGAGGGGGGAAATTTAATAGTGAGCTGATAGGACGTGAGTGAGGGAATAGGAGCAAAGGGAGACAATCGTATTATGGCGTTGGGTCAAGATCGGCAGCAGTCGTGCTCGACGCGGCTGTAGAAATCAGGCTGGGTTAGCGTGAGTGCCACCCAGCACAGAAGCAAAGGTTATTGCATCACTCTCAGTAACGTATCCAGCAACCCTGGGAAACGGGTATCTAAATCTTCTCTACGTAATGAAATCATATTCTCGCGTCCCTGTGGACGCTGCCAGATCACGCCGCTGTCGCGCAATACACGCCAGTGATGCGTCATGGTGGATTTGGCAATTTCTTCTGGACGTAGCGCGTTGCAGCTGAGTTCGCTGCCGTCGGCGAGCAGGCGGAGGATCTCCAGTCGTAGCGGGTTACCGAGGGCTAAAAGGACATTTTCCAACGTGATCTGTTCAGGCTCGGGATGGTTAGCAATCATAGGCTTCCTAAGTTAGCGCACAGTTTGAGCTATCTTAATGATAGGCTCATCCTTAAAAAAATAGTTCGTATATACTCGTACAATAGGACTATTATAACAGACGAACACACAGACGACCATTTCGGTCGTTCTACTCAAGTCAAACTGACTAAGGATTTATCATGCCCCGACCCGTCCCTCTCGAACGTTATCGCAACATCGGTATCTCCGCGCATATCGATGCCGGTAAAACGACCACCACCGAGCGCATTCTGTTTTATACCGGAATGAGCCATAAACTGGGTGAAGTTCACGATGGCGCGGCAACAACAGACTGGATGGCGCAGGAGCAAGAGCGCGGGATTACCATTACCTCCGCCGCGGTGAGTGCCTTCTGGTCTGGTATGGATCGAAATTTTGAACCGCACCGGATCAATATTATCGACACCCCAGGGCACGTGGATTTCACCATTGAAGTGGAGCGATCCATGCGTGTGCTCGATGGCGCGGTGATGGTGTATGACTCCGTCGGTGGTGTACAGCCGCAGTCAGAAACTGTCTGGCGGCAGGCAAATAAATATCACGTACCGCGTCTGGCGTTCGTGAATAAAATGGACCGTCAGGGAGCCGATTTCTTCCGCGTGGTACAGATGATGATTGACCGCCTGAAAGCCAACCCGGTGCCGATTGTCATTCCTGTCGGCGCAGAAGAGCATTTTACCGGCGTGGTCGATCTCATCAAAATGCGCACCATTTTATGGGACGATGCCACTCAGGGAATGACCTTCGGCTATGGTCCAGTACCAGACGATTTGCTGAGTACTGCGCAAATCTGGCGGGACAAAATGGTCTCGGCGGCGGCGGAAGCCACTGATGCTCTGATGGATAAATACCTGGAAACGGGCGAGCTAAACGAATCGGAAATCATCGAAGGGCTGCGCAAGCGCACTATCAAAGGTGAGATCCAGCCGATGCTGTGCGGCAGTGCGTTTAAAAACAAAGGCGTGCAGCGCATGCTTGATGCGGTGGTCGAACTGATGCCGTCGCCCCTTGACGTTCCGGCTATTGATGGCGTGGATGAAAAAGGGCAGCCGGCGGAACGCCATCCGAGCGACGATGAACCGTTCTCGGCGTTAGCGTTCAAGCTGATGACCGACCCGTACGTTGGCCAACTGACCTTTATCCGTGTCTATTCCGGCGTGCTGAAAAAAGGCGACGCGGTGTACAACCCGGTTAAAGGGAAAAAAGAACGTATTGGACGCATTGTGCTGATGCATGCCAACGATCGTCATGAAGTCGACGAGCTGCGGGCGGGGGATATTGCCGCCTGTGTTGGACTGAAAGATGTCACGACGGGCGACACACTGACCGATCCGGATCACGTGATCACGCTTGAGCGCATGGAATTCCCAGAACCGGTGATTTCGCTGGCGATCGAGCCGAAAACCAAGGCCGATCAGGAGAAAATGGGCATCGCATTGCAGCGTCTGGCGGCGGAAGATCCGTCGTTTCGCTTGCACACGGACGAAGAGTCCGGTCAGACAATTATTTCCGGAATGGGCGAGCTGCATCTGGAAATTATCGTCGACCGCATGAAACGCGAGTTTGGCGTTGAGGCCAATATCGGGCGTCCGCAGGTGACTTATCGCGAGACGTTACGCAAAGCGGTGAAAGAGATCGAAGGTAAATTTGTGCGTCAGTCCGGCGGGAAAGGGCAGTACGGTCATGTGGTTCTGAGTCTGGAACCGCTTGAGCCGGGCAGCGGCTTTAAGTTTGAAGATGCCACCAAAGGTGGTGTGGTGCCGCGCGAGTACATTCCATCCGTGGAAAAAGGCCTACGCGAAGCCATGAGAAACGGTGTGCTGGCGGGTTATCCGGTGGTGGACGTGAAAGCGACCCTGACGTTTGGTTCGTATCACGAAGTCGACTCTTCGGAAATGGCTTTCCGTATGGCGGCGATCTTTGGCTTTAAAGACGGCGCGCGCCAAGCCGATCCGGCCATTCTGGAACCGGTGATGCACGTCGAGGTGGAAACGCCGGAAGAGTACGCAGGGAACATTATGGGCGATCTCTCTTCCCGTCGCGGCATGGTGCAGGGCATGGAAGAGCGGTTTGGCAGCCAGATTATTCGTGCTGACGTTCCGCTGGCCGAGATGTTTGGTTACGCAACCACGTTGAGATCGATGTCTCAGGGGCGCGCAACCTACAGTATGGAGTTCCACCATTATGCCGAAGCACCGCGCAACGTGGCCGAAGATATCATTGCCAACCGCGCAAAAGCATAGTTTGCTGCGCATTACCTTTATGTAAGAAAACACCTGAGTCAGGCTGAGTTTGCCTGACTCAGGGCTTTGCCGATCGTTGATGAGTCAATTATTTGGCTTTCGTTCTTCATAGGGATATTCAGACAATTTAATTAACAGAAGTTATTGCTGACAGGGGGAATGAGACATAATGGGCTTCAGGAGAGGTGAATATGGTGTCCCCTGCAGGAATCGAACCTGCAACTAGCCCTTAGGAGGGGCTCGTTATATCCATTTAACTAAGAGGACAACGGCCGTCATTATACGCATTTTTATCAATAGAATAAGTGTGGTTGGTGTTGATTGCCTGCTTTGTCACCAATCTTGTGAAGTTTTCCTCGCAAAGCGCATTACTTTCCCTATTCAATATTCCCCCATGTTATGTGTTTATGAAATATATTAATCAAATGTAACTCGCCGTAACGCTGCATCGGTGAAAAGGGAGGCGTGCTAATCTCGCCATTGGCGGTGCTCTGCTGGATGGGGTGAGATATCACTCCTTGATCTGACGCGGAATTTTACCTCCATGTGGGTAGTTTTCGCACAGGCTGCGGGGTACGAGCTGTTATAGGCTTATGATATGATGTGCTATCTCGATTTTAGGAATACATTCTTCGATGCTGAATATCTCCCTTCTAACCTGTAGCCGTGACGAGCGAGTGCTGTTTAGCCAGCTTAGTTTTCAGGTTAATGCGGGTGAAATGGTGCAAATAGAAGGCCCCAATGGGGCAGGAAAAACTACTTTGCTACGGATGATTGCCGGGCTGTCTCAACCTGAGAGTGGCGATATTCAGTGGCAGCAAAAATCGATTCGTAAACAGCGCGAAGAGTATCAACAGCAGATGATTTATCTTGGCCATCAGGCCGGGGTGAAATCGGTATTAACACCGTTCGAAAACCTCGCGTTTTACCAAGAAGTACAGGGTGATAACAATCAAGATGCAATTTGGGACGCACTGGCTCAGGTTGATCTTATCGGCTATGAAGACGTTCCCGTTGCCCAGCTTTCTGCCGGGCAGCAGCGCCGAGTTGCGCTGGCGCGACTCTGGCTGAGTAAAGCCAAGCTCTGGATTTTAGACGAACCGCTTACCGCCATTGATAAATCTGGCGTGGCGAAGTTGATCGCACTGTTTGAGCAACACACCCGCTCGGAAGGCATTATTTTGCTGACCACGCATCAGGATTTGGATTATCGCATGCGTAAGCTGCGCCTAAGCGGAGAGGAGACGGCACTATGATCATGACCGTTTTGCGCCGCGAGCTTAAAATTGCCTTTCGCAACGGCGCTGAAATTATTAATCCGCTGTGGTTCTTTTTGATTGTCATTACGCTGTTTCCATTAAGTATCGGCCCTGAACCCCAGCTGTTGGCGCGTATCGCCCCAGGCGTGGTCTGGGTTGCGGCTTTGCTGGCGGCGTTACTTTCGTTAGAACGATTGTTTAAAGACGATTATCTGGATGGCACCCTAGAGCAACTGATGCTCACGCCATCTCCGCTAGCGTTAACGGTGTTGGCAAAGGTATTGGCCCATTGGCTGGTGACAGGACTACCGCTGCTAATCCTTTCTCCGTTAGTGGCGCTATTGCTCTCTTTTGATATGGCAACGTGGTGGGCTGTGGCATTAACGCTGTTGCTTGGCACCCCGACGTTGAGCTTTATTGGTTCGATTGGCGTTGCGCTAACGGTTGGATTGCGCAAAGGCGGCGTTTTGTTGAGCTTGCTGGTGCTGCCTCTCTATATACCTATTCTCATTTTTGCGACGTCGGCGATTGATGCGGCTTCGATGGGAATGCCTATCGGGGGTTACTTAGCTATCTTAGGTGCCATGTTGGCGGGAAGTATTACGCTGTCGCCTTTTGCTGCGGCAGCTGCGCTTCGGGTTAGCGTGCAATAGCGTATTCGGTAAAGCCGAATTCAGCTATTAACAAAACCTTTTTGTTTGTCGCTAGTATCATGCGTCAAACTAACGAACGAATATGTATTGCGGTATGAAAGTAGATTGTCTGAAAAGAGCCTGCAAGCAGTAGAAGACAGCGCCTTTTTGTGGGGTTTCGGCAGTGACGCCGAGACAAAAATTTTTCGTTTTGTGAGCATAAATCTCAATGTGGAAATGGCTTCATCAGCTTGCCAAGCCTGAGCGGCTTTATCATCTTTGCGGTAAGTTCGTCCCGTGGCTTGGATTAGCCGGGGCGGTATGCCTGTTAGTGGGTTGGATCTGGGGCTTTGGCTATGCGCCGTCCGATTACCAGCAGGGTAATAGCTATCGCATTATGTACATCCATGTGCCTGCGGCTATCTGGTCGATGGGGATCTATGCCTCCATGGCGATTGCGGCGTTTATCGGTTTGGTCTGGCAGATGAAAATGTCAGATCTGGTGAGTGCGGCCATGGCACCGGTTGGCGCGGTGTTTACCTTTATTGCGCTGGCGACAGGATCGGCTTGGGGCAAACCGATGTGGGGAACGTGGTGGGTTTGGGATGCGCGTTTAACCTCCGAGCTGGTGCTGCTGTTCCTCTATTTAGGCGCCATTGCGTTATATAACGCCTTCGAAGATCGCCGCACCGCCGGTCGCGCCGCCGGTATTCTGGTGCTGGTCGGCGTGGTCAATCTGCCGATTATTCATTTCTCCGTTGAGTGGTGGAATACCCTGCATCAGGGATCGACCAACATGCAAAATACCATTGATCCGAGCATGCGCTATCCGCTGCGTTGGGCGATCTTCGGCTACCTGTTTTTCTTCATCACCTTAACGTTGATGCGTTTACGCAATTTAATTTTACTGCAAGAGCGTAGACGTCCTTGGGTGAATGCGTTAGTGAACCCTCGCCTAAAAAATCAGCCTAAGGAGCGTTCCTGATGAGCCCAGCATTTTCCTCTTGGCAAGATTTCTTCGCGATGGGCGGTTATGCCTTTTACGTTTGGCTTTCTGTTGCCGCAACGCTTATCCCATTACTTTTATTGGTTTGTCATACCCAGTGGCAACGCCGCCAAATTTTGACTGAAGTTCGCCGCCATCAGGCGCGCGAACAGCGAATTAAACAAGCGCAGGGTCAGCAGCGCGCTTCGTCAGCTTCACAAGGAGAGCAATCATCATGAATCCGCGTCGTAAGAGTCGCCTCTATCTGGCCATTGTCGTTTTACTCGGCTTGGCAGTGACGATCACTTTGGTGCTTTATGCATTGCGCTCGAATATTGATCTGTTTTATACGCCAACAGAAATCCTACAGGGTAAAGGTGAAAACCATGAGAAGCCTGAAGTGGGTCAGCGTTTGCGTATTGGCGGAATGGTGATGCCCGGATCGGTGAAACGCGATCAGCAAAGCCTGAAAGTCTCATTTAAAATCTACGATGCGCATGGCGCTATTGGTGTGACTTACGAAGGCATCTTGCCGGATTTATTCCGCGAAGGGCAGGGCGTCGTTGCACAAGGCGTGATGGGTGAAGACAACGTGGTGCATGCCAAAGAAGTGCTGGCAAAACACGATGAAAAATATACGCCACCTGAGGTAAAAGAAGCGATGGAGCAAAACCATAATCGCCCAGCTGAGTCCTATCAGCAGAATAGTGGCAATGCGAATGCGGGGAGCCCGCAGTCATGATCCCTGAAATTGGCAATTTCCTGCTATCGCTCTCATTAGCGCTCTCCGTATTGCTGAGCATTTATCCGCTATGGGGTGCAGCGCGGCAAGATGTGCGCATGATGTCAGTGGCGCGTCCATTGACCTATGGCTTGTTCTTTAGCATTGCGATTTCATTTGGTTGTTTGGTGTATGCCTTTATTACCAACGATTTTACGGTTTCCTACGTTGCGGCAAACTCGAATACCCAGCTTCCGGTCTATTACCGCATCGCGGCAACGTGGGGCGCACATGAGGGATCGCTCCTCCTCTGGGTGCTGCTGTTAAGCTGTTGGACGCTGGCCGTGGCGCTATTTAGCCGCAGCATGCCGCAGGACTCGGTGGCACGCGTGCTGTCGGTGATGGGGATGATTAACGTCGGCTTCTTGCTGTTCATTATTCTCACCTCCAACCCCTTTACCCGCACGTTACCGAACTTCCCGATTGACGGCAGCGATCTGAATCCGCTGTTGCAGGATATTGGTCTGATTTTCCATCCACCGCTGCTATATATGGGCTATGTTGGATTCTCAGTCGCCTTTGCGTTCTCCATTGCGTCACTGATGGCGGGGCGCTTAGATACCGCATGGGCGCGTTGGTCACGTCCGTGGACGATGGCGGCATGGATTTTCCTCACCATGGGCATTGTTTTAGGTTCCGCTTGGGCCTATTACGAGCTGGGCTGGGGCGGCTGGTGGTTCTGGGACCCGGTAGAAAATGCCTCCTTTATGCCTTGGCTGGCGGGTACGGCGTTGTTGCACTCGTTGGCGGTAACCGAAAAACGCGGGACCTTCAAAGCGTGGACGGTGCTGTTAGCGATCACGGCGTTTTCTCTGTGCCTGTTAGGGACGTTCCTTGTGCGTTCCGGCGTATTAGTTTCAGTGCACTCATTCGCTTCCGATCCGGCGCGTGGAATGTTCATTCTGGCCTATTTGGTTATCGTCATCGGTGGCTCATTGCTGTTGTATGCGGTAAAAGGTGCGCAGGTTCGCAGCCGCACGCAGCACGAGGTGTTTTCACGCGAAACCTTCTTGCTAGGAAACAACGTGCTGTTAGTTGCTGCCATGCTGGTGGTGCTGTTAGGGACGTTGTTGCCGCTGGTGCATAAACAGCTTGGCTTGGGTAGCATTTCCATCGGCGAGCCTTTCTTTAACTCGATGTTTACTTGGCTGATGGCACCGTTCGCGCTGCTGTTAGGCGTTGGACCGTTAGTGCGCTGGCGTCGTGATGAACCGGCTAAGTTCTGGAAACGTTTGTTGGTTGCGATGATTGTGACCGTGATCCTTTCCGTGCTGCTGCCTTGGCTGATGCAGGACCGCGTTGAAGGTATGACGGTGGTTGGCCTGCTGATGGCATTCTGGGTAGTGATTCTTACGCTGATGGAATTACACGAGCGCGCTACGCATCGCCACGGTTTCTGGAAGGGGCTGACTAAACTGCCTCGCAGCCACTGGGGCATGGTGCTAGGCCATTTGGGCGTTGCCGTTACGGTAATTGGTATCGCCTTTAGCCAAAGCTACAGCATTGAGCGCGACGTGCGCATGAAGTCCGGTGATAGCGTAGATATTCATAATTATCACTTTGTTTTCCGCGACGTGCATGACATCAAAGGCCCGAACTATACCGGCGGCGTGGGCATCATTGATGTTACGCGCGACGGCAAGCCAGAAGCCACGCTGCGTGCCGAAAAACGTTACTACGCAACCGCGCGCAGCATGATGACCGAAGCGGCCATTGACGGCGGTTTAACACGCGATCTGTATGCGGCATTGGGTGAAGAACTCGATGACGGCGCGTGGGCCGTGCGCCTTTATTACAAGCCTTTTGTGCGCTGGATTTGGTACGGCGGCGTGCTGATGGCGATAGGCGGCGTGTTATGCATGCTCGACCCGCGCTATCGCTCAAGCCGTAAAGAAAAGGCACAACAAGATAAAGCGGAGAAAACAGCATGAATCGCAAGCTGCTCTTTATCCCGTTAGTGTTATTTATGCTGCTGGTGCTGGCGTTTGTCATCCAGCTACAGCGTAATGCGGGTGGGGAAGATCCCACCATGCTGGAATCCGCGTTGATCGGTAAACCTGTTCCGGAGTTCAAGCTGGAATCGTTGGATCAGCCGGGCAAAACCTTTGACCAAGGCGTTCTCCACGACGGCAAACCGATGTTGCTGAACGTATGGGCCACATGGTGTCCAACCTGCTATGCCGAGCATCAGTATCTGAATAAGCTGGCGGCGAAAGGGATCCGCGTCGTTGGGCTGAACTATAAAGATGACCGCCAGAAAGCAGTCAAATGGCTGAATGATTTAGGAAATCCCTATGCGCTAAGCCTATATGACGGCGACGGCATGTTGGGTTTGGATCTCGGCGTTTATGGCGCACCTGAAACTTTCCTGATCGATGGTAATGGCATTATTCGCTATCGCCATGCGGGCGATCTCAACGATCGCGTATGGCAACAAGAGATCGAGCCTTTATACCGCCAATATGAAGGAGCTAAATAATGCGAACGCTACGATGGGTTAGCGTGCTGGCGGGCATTATGCTTTCGGTGAGCGCGTGGGCGGCCATTGATACCTACAGCTTTAAAAGCGTGGAACAAGAGCAGCAATATCGTGAGTTAACCGAACAGCTGCGCTGTCCAAAATGCCAGAACAACAGCATCGCTGACTCCAACGCTATTATCGCTTCCGATATGCGTCAGAAAGTGTATGAGCTGATGGAAAAGGGCTACACCAACAAGCAGATCACCGAGTATATGGTGGCGCGTTATGGCAACTTCGTTACCTACGAGCCGCCGTTAACCGCAGCGACCCTTATTCTTTGGGCTGGCCCTGCGCTGTTTGTTTTACTGGGCGCAATCGTGGTAATTACCCGAGCACGCCGTCGCCGTCCTAACGAGCCTGAGGTTTCGAGCAGCGAGACGCTCAGCGAGGCCGAGAAACAACGTTTAAACCAGCTACTTAACGACAGCGACAGGGAACATTAATAATGGCTTTTTGGTTGATAGTTTTAGTTTTGTTGATTATCGCTGCCGCATTATTGCTGGTTCCAGTGCTACGTCAGCCTCAGCGCGATCTGCCGGAAGATCGCGATCGCCTTAATACGCGTTTTTACCATCAGCGTTTGCAAGAGCTTGAGCAAGATGAAGAGCAGGGCGTGGTGGCTGAGCGTCAGGTGATGATTGAGGAACTACAGCAAAATCTGTTGTCTGATGTGCCTGATGCACAAGCGGCGAAACCTGAGCCGTTAAACCGCTGGGTGTTACTGCCGGGCGTGGTCATTTTGGTGCTGATTTCCGTTGGTTTTTATCTTAAAACCGGCGGTCTGGCGCAGGTACAGGGCTGGAATTTGGTCATGAGCGAAATGCCATCCCTGCGTGAGCGCGTGATGAATGAAGATAAGCAGCCGCTGACGATGGAAGAGATTGCGCGTTTGGGATTAGGCTTGCGTACCGAGCTGCAAACCGATCCGCGCAATGTGGCTGACTGGGTAATGTTAGGCCGTATTGGTATGGCGCTGAATAATGCAACGACCGCTACTCAGGCCTTTTCCCATGCGTATCAGTTAGCACCAAATGAGCCGGAAGTGGCACTGGGCTACGCAGAAGTGCTTACTCGCTCCAACGATCCTGAAGATAATAAGCAAGCGGCGGATATGTTGGGCAATATGATGGCGCGCAACCATCAAGATGTGCGGGTTCTCAGTCTGTTAGCCTTTAATGCTTTCGAGCAGGGTGACTATAAGAAAGCAATCGGTGCGTGGGAGATGATGCTGCGCGTGTTGCCGGAAAATGATAGCCGCCGCGAAGTGCTAAAGCGCAGCATTGAGCAAGCCAAAGCGCAGTCTGGTGAGGATAATACGCAACTGAGTGTTACGATTAATCTGCCACCGGAGGTTGAACGCCAATTGCCGCCAACGGCGGTGCTGGTGGTGTCAGTAACCGATGGCGTTGCGCCTATTCCTGTGGCGGTTAAACAGCTGCCTTTGGGGCATTTCCCGGTTACGGTATCGTTATCCGATGCGAACGCCATGATGCCAGAGCGTTTGCTTTCGGCACAAAAGCAGGTGAAGGTGCGTGCGCGGATCTCTCGAGATGGTTTAGCCAATCCGCAACCGGGCGACTGGTTCGGTGAAAGTGCGGTTATGCCCTATAATAAAGAGAGTCAGATTAGCGTACAGATTGATCATCAAGTACCATAAATCGTCTGTTGCAAAGACCTAAGCATCTGGGCATAAGAACGATCAGAATAAAAATATGAGGATCGCTGACGGCGGAGTCAATTTTCAGCCGGTTATCAGCGGTCCCTTTTCATGGAGAAGATATGAAACTTCGGCTGACAGGAGTGGCTCTGGCAAGCGTATTGCTGGCGGGGTGTGCGTCTAGCTCATCTAAACCAGAAGCTCAGGGGCGATCTGACCCGTTAGAGGGTTTTAACCGCGCGATGTTTAGCGTGAACTATGACTATCTAGACCCGTATGTACTGCGTCCTGTCGCCGTCGCTTGGCGAGACTATGTACCCGTGCCTGCACGAACCGGTATCTCGAACTTCACCAGCAACCTTGAAGAACCAGCTAGCATGGTGAACAGCTTCCTTGAAGGCAAGGTTTACGATGGCTTCGTGCACTTTAACCGCTTCTTCCTGAATACTATTTTAGGTATGGGCGGCTTCATTGACGTTGCCACGATGGCGAATCCTAAGTTAGCGAAGCAGGAGCCGCATCGTTTTGGTAGCACGCTAGGCTATTACGACGTGCCTTATGGCCCGTATGTCGTGCTTCCAGGCTACGGCAGCGTGACGCCGCGTCAGGACGGCGGTGACTACGTTGACTATCTGTATCCAACCTTAAGCTGGCTGACATTCTGGATGTCTGCGGGTAAATGGGTGGTTGAAGGTATCGAAACGCGTGCACAATTACTGGATTCTGATGGCCTGCTGAAAAATTCTTCAGATCCTTATATCTTTATGCGCGAAGCGTATTTCCAACGCTACGATTTCTTGGCAACCGGTGGACAGTTAACCGCGCCAGTCAATCCGAATGCGTCTGCGATTCAGGATGACTTGAAAGATATCGATTCAAACTGATGCTAAGCTTGATGTGAGAAAGCGCCTTAGGGCGCTTTTTTTATGCCTGAAACTTATATTTTCCCAAACAAAAAAGCGCCCAGAAGGGCGCTTTTAGATAGCAATGCGTTTTAAAAATTAGAACGCGTAGTTGAAGTTAGCGCCGTACAGCCACGCTTTACCTTCAGACTTGAACTCGTATGGACCTTCGTTGATGGTCACTTTTGAGCCGTGCATATAGGAAACACCTACGTCAACAGAAGCATCTTTGTTGAAGGCGTAGCTGGTACCCGCACTGATCCATGCGCGATCCTGATCGGGAATCGAGATAGAACGAGTACCGGCTGGTACTGGGCTATCATCGAACGCGATACCGGTACGGAAGGTCCAGTTGTCGTCGTAGAAGTAAGTGGTACCGATCGCGATGCGGTAAGCATCTTTGAAGCCTTCGTCTTTATAGAACAGCGTCTGGCCGTTAGAACCTTTCGCTTTCAGCTCTTGGAACTGGCTCCAGCTGGTGTATGCCAAGCTGTAGTGAACGGCCCACTGTGGCGCCACTTTGTGGTAACCAGAGACTTCCCACATTTCAGGCAGGTTTAAGGTCAGAGAACCTGGAACGGTTCTGCCATCGGTACCCGCAGGCAGACCAATCATTGAACCAATGCCGTTCAGAGAAGATGGCAGGTCGCTTTTGTAATCACCGTCGAAGTCAATTTTGACTTCTGAACGATAGGTAAAGCCGAAGCGGTTGTTTTCATCCACTTCATAAAGGATACCTGCGTTCCAACCAAAGCCCCACTCATCACCTTTCAGGTGGCTGATCTGAGTATTCGCAGGGATTTGTGCGACCTGGCCCGCAAGAGCAGGTGGCAACTTGCCTGAACCGGCAATCAGCAGCGGCAGGTCACCTGCGTAGCGGTCAATCTTCGCTTTGGCATAGACTGCATCAAAGCCTAAACCGAAGCTGAAATGCTCGTTGGCACGGTATGCTGCGCTCAGGTTCAGGTTAGCCGTAGTCAGGTCGGTAGTACCGCCCATAGAGCCTGCTGCATAGTTATCGTTAAACTCGGTTGCCAGACCATAGTTAGAGGTGACAGACGCGCCTACGGCCCATTGGTCGTTGATCGGCTGTACGTAATGGAAGTTAGGTACCCATGCGGTTGGTGCGATGTTTTTCGCGTTCAGGCTCTGACCGCTTGGAGAACGACCAGAGATATCAACGTCTGGATCGATAAATACGCCGCCGATGGACATCGCTGGGCGATCGTACATGCTCAATAGTGCCGGGTTGCGACTGGCAGATGCCGGGGTATCTGCGATGGCGCCTTCACCGGAATAGGCTCGGCCCAAGCCAGCGGCTGAGAACTCATTCAGCTGGAAACCAGCGGCATTGACGTTTGATGAAAGCAGTGCCACTGCTGCAGCTAATGCTGACTTAGTAAACAGGTTTTTCTGGCGCATGACCGAAACCTCATTATTGTGTGTTTTATTTAAACTATGTTACGTACTGTAACAAGGAGCGCGGATTGTAGGGTCCGAGTTCGATCTGACAAATCAGACCAGTGAGCTGAGTATAGGTCTGACCTCTTGGTATGTTGCAAGAATGTTTATTAAATATTTCCAAATTGATTCAAGAAAAGAGATCTCTGTAACAAAAAACAACGGAACTAATAAAGAACTGATTACAAGTGCGGAGAAATAACCGCCAAATAATGTGATTTTGCTCACTTAATGTCATTCATCTGGCATATCACTAGTCTCTGTGGTGGGAGAGGAGTAAAATACCCACAGTTTTTATATTTTTTGAGCCAGATCATAATTGGCGATATAAAAGGGGTTCATTCCCCATCGAGGAGATGATTGAAATGACTGATGCTATTAAAAAATGCAGTGCACAAGAAACAGCCGCTTGCTGTTGCGTTGATGTCGGCACCATCATGGATAACACCGACTGCACCGCATCCTATAGCAATGTATTTGCTACGGAAGCTGATGCGAAAGCCATGCTGGAACAGCTGACACAAAAAGCACGTGGTATTGAATCAGACCCATGTGAAATTAAGAGCAACATCACTAAAACAGCAGAAGGCTATGCGCTGACCGTTGATTTTGCTTTTGCCTGTGAAGCTGAAACTCTAATTTTCCAACTTGGCCTGCGTTAATCGCATCGCGTGAGTTGGTCGTATTTTAAGCGTGGCTTAGGCCGCGCTTTTTTATATTTAAATAAAGCCTCTCGCGCTCCTGCATTTCTATTTTTATCCGTGCATATATTCACGGACTATATTATTTCCTCGAAATTCATTCTTCTCTTCCCGCATTCTCTCTGAATAAGAAACCTGCTTCTGTTCTCAGTTCTTACGTTTTGTTGTTTGCTAAATGTAAAAATTGGGTTAAGAATTTACGCTATCAGGTCAGACCTGTTAACTGAAAGCAATGAGCAGATCATGCAAGCTGACTTTCATGGCTCAGGGTTTGGTTACAATTTTGATATTTTTAGCGTATTGCGCAGGAGCACAAAATGAGTCAGGCACTTCCTTTGTCATCCCCATTGGCTCTGACGACTCGCACAGGCGATCGCGTCGCGATTGTGCAGGGGCTAAGAACGCCCTTTGCTCGTCAAGCGACGGCGTTTCATGGTATTCCTGCCGTTGAACTAGGCAATATGGTCGTGAGTGAATTACTGGCTCGAAGCAATATTTCTCCTGAGGCTATCGATCAACTGGTGTTTGGGCAGGTGGTGCAAATGCCAGAGGCACCGAATATTGCGCGAGAAATTGTATTGGGCACCGGAATGAGCATTCACACCGATGCTTACAGCGTATCGCGAGCCTGTGCAACCAGCTTTCAGGCGATTGCCAACGTGGCTGAGAGCATTATGGCCGGTACCATTTCTGTGGGTATTGCGGGGGGCGCTGATTCGTCCTCGGTTCTCCCTATTGGCGTAAGCAAAACGCTGGCGCGTACTTTGGTCGATGCCAATAAAGCACGCACGTTGTCTCAACGTTTAAAATTATTCAGCAAGCTGAAACTCCGCGATCTCCTGCCGGTGCCGCCTGCGGTTGCGGAGTATTCAACCGGGCTGCGTATGGGCGACACCGCGGAACAGATGGCAAAAAGCCATCACATTAGCCGAGAAGAGCAGGACGCCTTGGCGCATCGCTCGCATACCTTAGCGGCTAAGGCGTGGGAGTCAGGCGTTTTGCGCGACGAAGTTATCACTGCTTATATCCCGCCTTACAAGCAGTCGCTTGATAAAGACAATAATGTGCGCAGCGATTCTTCTATGGCCTCTTACAGCAAGCTAAAGCCTGCCTTCGATCGTCGCCACGGTAGCGTAACGGCGGCGAACAGCACGCCATTAACCGATGGTGCCGCTGCGGTGCTGATGATGAGCGAATCACGAGCGCGTGAGCTGGGGTTAGTCCCGTTAGGCTATCTGCGCAGTTTCGCTTTCTCCGCAATCGATGTTTGGGAAGATATGCTGCTTGGGCCGTCGTATGCGACGCCGCTGGCGTTAGACCGCGCTGGTATCACGTTGCAGGATCTCACCCTGATCGATATGCATGAAGCTTTCGCATCACAAACGTTGGCGAATTTGAAAATGTTTGCCAGCGATGAGTTTGCGCGTGAAAAATTAGGCCGCCAGCAGGCGATTGGCGAAGTCGATATGAATAAGTTCAACGTGTTGGGCGGCTCTATTGCATATGGACATCCTTTTGCCGCTACCGGAGCGCGCATGATCACCCAAACGTTGAATGAATTACGCCGTCGCGGCGGAGGGCTCGGGTTGACGACCGCCTGCGCCGCAGGTGGTCTCGGTGCCGCCATGATCGTGGAGGTGGAATAATGTCAGCTCAGGAAAACCTCGCTATGCAAGAAACTCAGCCGAGCGCTTTTCGTTTTAGCGTGGTAGAAAACGATATCGGTGTGATTACCATCGATGTTCCCGGCGAGCGCGTGAATACGCTTAAAGCAGAATTTGTGCAGCAGATCGAAGACGTGTTGCAGCAGGCGCAAACGCATAAGTTACAGGGCATTGTGATTATTTCTGGAAAGCCGGATTCATTTATTGCTGGTGCGGATATCACCATGCTTGATGCCTGCCAAAGTGAGCAACAGGCGCGCTCATTGGCACAAAAAGGGCAGGTTACGCTGGCGAAGATCGCCGCGCTTTCTATTCCTGTGGTCGCGGCTATCCACGGCGCTTGCTTAGGCGGCGGCTTGGAGCTGGCATTAGCCTGTCATCGTCGGATTTGTTCACTGGATAATAAAACCGCACTAGGCCTGCCAGAAGTACAGCTTGGTTTGCTGCCTGGCTCAGGCGGTACTCAGCGATTGCCGCGTTTGATCGGCGCTTCGCAGGCCTTAGATTTGATGCTGACCGGTAGGCATGTGCGTGCGAAACAGGCATTGAAAATGGGGCTGGTCGATGACGCCGTTCCTGCTTCGATTCTGTTGGAAAGCGCGATCCAATTGGCGCGTCAAGGATGGCGTACCCGCCCTGAACTGCCAGTCATCGAACGTCTGCTTAACGGGCCATTAGGGCGTTCGCTGCTGTTTAGCATCGTGCGTAAGAAGACCTTAGCCAAGACGCAGGGCAACTATCCGGCGGCGGAAAAAATTATTCAGGTGGTGCGCCAAGGGTTAGAACACGGTAGCGCCAGTGGTTATGAAGCTGAAGCGAAGGTGTTTGGTGAGCTGGTTATGACGCCAGAGTCTGCGGCGTTACGTAGCCTGTTCTTCGCTTCTACATCGCTGAAAAAAGAGGCTGGAGGTGCTGCAAAACCGCATGCATTACATCATATCGGCGTATTAGGCGGCGGGCTGATGGGCGGCGGTATTGCCTGTGTTACGGCCACGCGCGGCGGATTGCCGGTGCGTATCAAAGATATCAGCGAGCAGGGAATTAGCCACGCACTCAGCTACAGCTGGGATACGTTGACCAAGCGGGTTCGCGCTCGTCGTATGCGCCCGGCTGAGAGACAAAAGCAGATGCAGTTGTTATCCGGCTGCACGGATTACAGCGGATTTAATCAGATGGACGTGGTGATAGAGGCGGTGTTTGAGGATCTGAAACTCAAACAGCAAATGGTGGCTGATATTGAACAATATGCTGCCGCGCATACTGTCTTTGCCTCGAATACGTCATCGCTGCCGATTAGTCAGATTGCGGCGCAGGCACAACGGCCTGAGCAGGTGATCGGCCTGCACTATTTCAGTCCGGTAGACAAAATGCCGCTGGTGGAGGTGATCCCACATGCAGGAACCAGCGAGCAAACTATTGCGACCACGGTGGCATTGGCGCACAAGCAGGGCAAAACGGCGATTGTCGTCGGCGATCGTGCCGGTTTTTACGTAAACCGCATTTTGGCTCCCTATATCAGCGAAGCGGCACGCTGTTTATTAGAAGGGGAGTCCATCAATGGAATCGATCAGGCGATGCTGAAAGGCGGCTTCCCTGTGGGGCCATTTGCGTTGTTGGACGAAGTGGGTATCGATGTGGGCACCAAAATCATTCCCATTCTGGTGGCTGAACTGGGCGAGCGCTTTGCGGCACCCGCGGCGTTTGATGCCTTGATTAAAGATAACCGTAAAGGGCGTAAGAATGGCCGCGGTTTTTATCTCTATAAAGCTAAAGGGAAAAAGGGCAAGAAAGAGGTTGATACCTCAGTTTATTCATTGCTCGGAGTGACGCCGAAACCACAGATGAGTGACGCGGATATTTTTCAGCGTTGCGTGATGCTGATGCTCAACGAAGCTGCTCGCTGTTTAGATGAAGGGATTATTCGCAGCGCCAGAGATGGCGATATTGGTGCCGTTTTTGGCATCGGTTTCCCTCCGTTTTTGGGTGGGCCATTCCGTTATATGGACCGTTTAGGCATTGATAAAGTGGTTGAGATATTGCAGACGCTCAGTGTGCGCCATGGAACACATTTCACGCCGTGTGAGAGATTGTTGCGGATGAAAGAGCAAAATCAGCGCTTTTATTCGTAATTCGTAGAGTTTCATATAAAACTGCATGTTGCTTGGTTGCAAGCATTTATCTGGGAATGAGAGGTCGATCACTGCTTGCAACTCTTTCATTGTTTGCCTCTATACAGGCAATTCTGTGCAAGGTAATTTACGGCCTTGGACTGACGGTATCGGTGCAGATGCGCTGAGCGGCGTTTCGTAGTATATTTAGATATTGGATAAAAGATAAACAGCAGTTATGTGTGCTGTTATCAATACCCACGTGGATGTTTTCAGTCCGCGTGACTAACGCGCGGTAAAATTAGCGTGTTAATTCTGTGTCGAATCAGGCAGAATGCCCGACCGTCAAATGCCCTCTGGCCTGACGGTACAGGATTCAGCCAACAATAGCGGTGCAATATGCAAGTTTTTATTATGCGTCATGGTGAGGCCGCTCTTGAAGCAGCTAGCGATTCAATTAGGCCTCTGACGACCCGTGGTCACGATGAATCAGTCTGTATGGCCTCTTGGCTACAGACGCAATCATGCAAAATTGAAAAGGTGTTAGTGAGCCCTTATCTGCGAGCCCAGCAAACGCTGGCGGCAGTACGTGAAGGCTTAGCATTACCTGAAAATGTTGAGGTGATGCCAGAGCTAACGCCAGGCGGCGATCCCGCTATGGTCGGATGCTATCTAGAAGCGTTAGCGAAAACCGGTGTTGGCAGCGTGTTGGTGATTTCACATCTGCCTTTGGTTGGCTATTTGGTTTCTGAGCTCTGTCCAGAAGAAGCCCCGCCGATGTTTGCAACGTCTGCGATTGCCGGTGTCTCTTTCGATATCAGCACCGAACGCGGCGTATTTGACTGGCAGGTTGGGCCTGCGCAGGTCATGGCGAAAGTTTAGCGCTTCTCTTTTTGGCAATGTGCTTTTGGCAATGTGGCGGTCATCGCCGCCACACCCAGCGATTATCGACGTTCTTCCCGCTCATCAATTTCAATCAACACTAACAACGCTGCATCGCCGCCCCATTCGCGGGACGCTTGATGAAAGGCGACTACGTCTGGATGTTGAGCGAGCCAAAGCGGCGTTTGTTGTTTAAGAATATGTTTGCCGTGACCGTGCATGACGCAGGCGCAATGCACATGTTCCCGTCGACATGCTGCGATCAGCGCGCCCAGTTCCTGCTTTGCCTGTAGCTGAGTTAAACCATGCAAATCTAAAAACAGCTCGGGTGAATAATCTCCGCGCCGCAGTTTTTTAAGCTCAAAATGGCTGGCATCGGGGCGGATATAACGCATCGGCCCTTCGCTATCTAACTGTGGCTGAAATTCATCTGAGAAATAGAAGCTGGCATCAATTTGCTCTTGCAGCATTTTTTCTGGCGCTATTTTGCGTGTACTGCGCTTAGGCTTGTGTACCACGGTGTCTTGCGCGATCTTACGTGCTCCACTGATGGACTCACGAAAAAGGGCGGCATCTTCACCGCTGATTGTTTTATTTTTCTTCATTATTAATCTGCCTTAGTCACTCTTAGACGTAGTGTATCTAAACTTCACGCAGCATCTAAGAAAAACTCGTCACCAATCTTTCCGCAGCGATAGGCGCTCATATCCATGCCAGCTATATTCCTGCTGATTTGTGGGGCTCTTCATGGCAAACTACGGGATTGCTTACTTTTCTCATTATTGAGACTTCATGACCGCTTTTACGGCGCGCATGGGGTCAAAGAACAGGTCTGTTGGAGGCTAATTTGGACAAGATTTTCGTCGATGAAGCGGTGAATGAGCTGCACACCATTCAAGATATGCTGCGCTGGACCGTCAGTCGTTTTAATGCAGCGAATATCTATTATGGTCACGGCACTGATAATCCGTGGGACGAAGCCGTGCAACTGGTGCTGCCGACCTTATACCTGCCAATGGATATTCCTGAAGATATGCGCTCTGCGCGTCTAACGTTGAGCGAACGTCATCGCATCGTTGAGCGCGTGATCCGTCGCGTTAACGACCGTATTCCGGTTGCCTATCTGACCAACAAAGCGTGGTTCTGTGGGCATGAATTCTATGTGGATGAGCGCGTGCTGGTTCCGCGCTCTCCAATTGGTGAACTGATCGACAACCGTTTCAGCGGCATTATCGACCACAACCCAAGCCACATTTTAGATATGTGCACCGGCAGCGGCTGCATTGCGATTGCTTGCGCCTATGCATTCCCAGAAGCCGAAGTTGACGCCGTTGATATTTCAACGGACGTTCTGTCTGTCACCGAGCAAAATATTCAGGAGCATGGTCTGGATCAAAGCGTTACGCCGATCCGCTCCGATCTGTTCCGCGAGTTGCCGCCGCTGCAATACGATCTGATCGTCACTAATCCGCCGTATGTGGATGAAGAAGATATGTCTGATCTACCGGAAGAGTTCCGCTTCGAGCCAGAATTGGGCTTGGCCGCGGGCAGCGATGGACTGAAACTGACGCGTCGCATTCTGGCCTGTGCGCCTGATTATCTTACCGATGATGGTGTGCTGATTTGCGAAGTGGGTAACAGCATGGTTCATCTGATGGATCAGTACCCAGAAATTCCATTTGTATGGTTAGAGTTTGAAAACGGCGGCGACGGCGTCTTCATGTTGACCAAACAGCAACTGATCGACTGTGCACCGCACTTCGCGCTCTACCGTTCGTAGAAACAGGTTACGCGTGCAAATCGCGCAGGTATGCGCCTCTTCTTATTGAAAAGGAGAGGCAGAGCGACCCTGCGTGATTCATGACACTAAAACACAACATTCATCTGCAAGTCAGAAAACAACGCTAAGGAGCCGCGCATGGCAGGCAATAGCATTGGGCAATTTTTCCGTGTCACCACGTTCGGTGAATCACATGGTATCGCATTAGGCTGTATCGTTGACGGCGTGCCACCGGGCATTCCTTTGACCGAAGCCGATCTCCAGCACGATTTAGATCGCCGCCGTCCGGGGACTTCGCGCTATACCACGCAGCGCCGTGAACCCGATCAGGTGCGTATTCTTTCTGGGGTGTTTGAAGGTATTACCACCGGCACCAGCATTGGGCTAATGATTGAAAATACCGACCAGCGTTCGCAAGATTACGGCGCTATTAAAGATTTATTCCGTCCTGGCCATGCGGATTACACCTACGAACAAAAATACGGTACGCGTGATTACCGCGGTGGCGGCCGTTCTTCTGCGCGTGAAACTGCGATGCGCGTTGCTGCAGGCGCGATTGCCAAAAAATACTTAAAAGAAAAATACGGCGTTCAGATCCGTGGCTGCTTGACTCAGATGGGTGATATCACCTGTGAAATCAAAGATTGGGAACAGGTAGAACAGAACCCGTTCTTTTGTCCCGATCCTTCTCAGCTAGAAAATTTAGACGAACTGATGCGCGCGCTGAAAAAAGAGGGCGACTCCATCGGGGCTAAAGTGACCGTGGTTGCTGAACAAGTTCCCGTGGGTTTAGGCGAACCGGTGTTCGATCGTTTAGATGCGGATTTAGCCCATGCGCTGATGAGCATCAATGCGGTTAAAGGCGTTGAAATTGGTGATGGTTTCGCGGTGGTGAATAAGCGCGGCAGTGAAAATCGCGATGAAATTACGTCGGAAGGTTTTCAAAGCAACCACGCTGGTGGCATTTTAGGCGGCATTAGCAGCGGACAGGATATTGTTGCGCACTTAGCCTTAAAGCCGACGTCTAGCATTATGGTGCCGGGCAGAACGATCAATCGCCAAGGCGAAGCCGTTGAAATGGTGACGCGTGGGCGTCACGATCCCTGCGTTGGGATCCGTGCGGTGCCGATTGCGGAAGCGATGATGGCGATCGTGCTGATGGATCATTTGCTGCGTCAACGTGCGCAGTGTGGGGACGTAATTTCTAACGTTCCTCGTTTCTAAATGGCCTTGGGCTCATTTTGATGATGGGTTGTCTTTTATGCAAAGAATGAAGCATTACATGGCGGGTTTGTTTGCGCTAGCCGTCAGCGCACAAGCGATGGCGCTCACGCCGTGGCAGCAAATTACCCAGCCCGTGCCGGGAGCGGCGCAGGCGATTGGCGGCTTTGCCAATGGCTGCATCGTGGGGGCTAACCCACTGCCGCTACAGGCTAATGATTATCAGGTGATGCGTCCCGATCAGCACCGCTACTATGGCCATCCAGATTTATTAGCGTTTATTAACCGTTTGGCCGGAGAAGTGAATCAACGCCAAATGGGGACGCTGCTAATTGGTGATATGGCGATGCCTGCCGGTGGGCGTTTCAACGGCGGCCATGCGAGCCACCAGTCTGGCTTAGACGTTGATATTTGGCTACAGCTGCCTAAACAGCGCTGGAGCCAGCAACAGCTTTTGAAGCCAACGCCGATTGATTTAGTGGCGGTGAATGGCCGCAACGTGATCCCATCACAGTGGCGTCCTGAAACCGGCGAGCTGATTAAGCTGGCGGCCAAAGATAACGACGTGACGCGCATTTTTGTTAATCCAGCGATTAAACAAAAGCTGTGTGACACCGCAGGCAGCGACCGTGATTGGTTGCGCAAGGTGCGACCTTGGTTTGCGCATCGCGCCCATATGCATGTCCGTTTGCGCTGTCCGGCAAATAGCCTAGAATGCGAAGACCAAACGCCACCACCGGCTGGCGATGGCTGCGGGGCGGAATTGGCAAGCTGGTTCCAGCCACCGCCTCCGGGCAGTAAACCGTCAAGGCCATCAACGCCGCCGCCATTGCCGCCATCGTGTCAGGCATTGCTGGATAACCACTTTGCGGGTTAATTCGGTGAAATAAAAACGCTCCAATTATGGAGCGTTTTTTTATCGCTATTTCCTCGCTATGCGTTTTTTGCATAGCAAAAACCATTCTTGCATTTTCCTGCGTTATTCATCACATGCTATGTTCGAAATCGGTCTTCTGACCACGCTATTTAAATTATTAAGCGCTCGGAGAAGTGCAGAATAGATTTTCATAAACATTATTAATCTATATCCAAAATAATTGGCATTGCATCAAAACGGTAATTTCAAGTATGGCGGGATATATTTGCAAACACAGGGCAGGGAATATATGGCAAACCAAGAAGCAGAACTGGCAATACCCAGCCAGAAAATAAAAGTCACGTGGGTAGGCTACCTTTCATTTTTTCTCACCATTATTTTCTTTTCTGGTGTATTTTCCGGCAGCGATGGCTGGTGGCGAGTTTTTGATTTTACCGTTCTCAATGGTTCCTTCGGGCATGTAAACGGTGATAGTGCCAAGACAGCATTAACATTCCGAGGTGTAAATGGGACGGGCGCTAAAGATGGTTTTCTGTTTGCGCTTGAGTTGGCACCGTCGGTGATTTTATCGCTGGGAATTATTGCCGTTACCGATGGGCTCGGCGGTCTGCGCGCTGCCCAGCAGCTGATGACGCCCATATTACGTCCTTTGCTGGGTATCCCCGGAATTTGTTCGCTGGCGCTGATTGCCAACCTACAAAATACCGATGCAGCAGCAGGGATGACCAAAGAACTGGCACAGGATGGTGAAATCACCGAGCAGGAAAAAGTTATTTTTGCCGCCTACCAAACCAGCGGAAGCGCCATTATTACTAACTATTTTTCATCAGGCGTCGCCGTATTTGCCTTTTTAGGAACGTCGGTAATTGTTCCACTTGGCGTTATTTTATTATTTAAATTTGTTGGTGCGAACATTCTGCGAATATATATCAATGTGGCTGAGCAGCGCGTAGTCAAAAATAAGGAATAAACCATGACGGCTCAAGTACGTAAAAATGTGATGGATATGTTTATTGATGGAGCTCGGCGTGGCTTTACCATCGCAACAACGAATTTACTGCCTAACGTGGTGATGGCATTCGTTATTATTCAAGCATTGAAAATTACCGGATTGCTCACTTTAGTGGGCGACGTTTGTCAGCCGATAATGGCGCTATGGGGATTGCCCGGAGAGGCGGCGACGGTTTTGCTAGCGTCGTTGCTGAGCATGGGCGGTGCGGTTGGCGTTGCCGCCAGTTTAGTGACGGCGGGAACGCTCAGTGGGCATGACGTCACGGTATTATTACCCGCCATCTATTTGATGGGAAATCCGGTACAAAACGTCGGGCGTTGCCTCGGTACGGCTGAAGTTAACGCCAAATATTATCCCCACATTATCGGCATTTGCGTGATTAATTCACTGCTGTCGATCTGGGTTATGCAACTGATTGTGAGATAACGAGGATCCGGAAATGGACTTAACTTCCGCAGGATTTATGTTGTTACGTGGGGCTCAGGTTTATGCACCTCAGTCATTGGGTGTGCAGGATGTGTTACTGGCATACGGCAAGATTTTAGCCGTTGCTCGGCAGATCCCGAGCGATGTTTTGCCCGACTGTAAAATTGTCGATCTAAACGGCTTGATACTTTGTCCCGGATTTATCGATCAGCATATTCATTTCATCGGCGGCGGCGGTGAAGCCGGGCCTGCCACGCGCACGCCGGAGGTGCGTTTATCAAAGCTGGTTGAGGCGGGCGTGACAACGGCCATTGGCCTGCTCGGTACCGATTCGGTAACGCGACATCCTGAGTCATTATTAGCTAAGACACGGGCGCTGAACGAAGAGGGGATCACCGCCTATATGTTGACGGGGGCCTACAGCATTCCGTCGCCGACGATCACCGGCAGCATTGAGCGCGACGTGGCTTTGATTGACCGCGTTATCGGCGTGAAGTGCGCGGTATCCGATCACCGTTCTTCAGCGCCGCATGACGCCGCATTAGCGAACATGGCGGCTCAGTCACGGGTGGGGGGATTACTGGGTAACAAAGCGGGCATCAGCGTATTTCATATGGGAAGCAGCAAAAAAGGATTAGCGCCGCTCTACGCCATTCTGGAAAACAGCGATGTACCTATGAGCAAGCTGTTGCCGACCCACGTTAATCGCAGTGAAACCCTGTTTGATGCAGCCATCGAGTTTGCCCTAAAAGGCGGGCATATCGATATCACCAGTGGGATCCCAGGACCTGTCACGCCGTCACAGGCGGTGAAGCGAGCCGTAGACTCAGGCGTCGCGCTGGATTTGCTCTCTGTGAGTTCTGACGGTAATGGCAGCCAGCCCGTCTTTGATGCACAAGGCAACCTCACCGGTATTGGTGTGGCGGGCTTTGAGAGCCTGTTAGAAACGCTGGTGGCATTGGTTCAAGTTCAAAATATGCCGCTTGCTGATGCGTTAGTTCCCTTTACCCGCAGCGTGGCAAAATTCCTTGGGTTGGAAAGCAAAGGTGAAATTGCGGTGGGTAAAGACGCTGATTTCGTGGTGTTAACACCGGCGCTGGCAATCCATCAGGTTTATGCCCACGGGCGTCTGATGGTGCAAGAGGGCAAAGCCTGTGTGAAAGGAACCTTCGAATAACGGTTTGTCTGTTGTCGCGCCGATCCTCATGCTAATAGTATGTTTGGGAAGAGACTCGGTGCGACAACAGGAATTGAGATGAGCATTGTGCACAATATTGAAACGAAATGGCTGTATGATTTTTTAACCTTGGAAGAGTGTCGCAATTTTTCTCAGGCCGCGGTAAAGCGCAATCTGTCGCAGCCCGCTTTCAGCCGTCGAATTCGTTCCTTAGAACAGGCCGCAGGCGTCGAGCTATTCAACCGAGAAGTCTCCCCCCTACAGTTGACAGAACCCGGTAAGGTATTTCACTCACAGGTACGAAATTTATTACAGCAGCTTGAAAGCAACCTCACCGAGCTGCGCGGCGGCAGCGATTTTATTGAGCATAAAATTAAAATAGCGGCTGCGCATTCATTATCCTTAGGGCTGCTCCCCTCCATTGTGAAACAAATGCCGAGCCGGTTTGCCTACGCCGTTGAAGCGATAGATGTGGATAGCGCGGTTAACACGCTGCGTGAAGGGAAAAGCGACTTTATATTTTCCTATCACGACGAGTATTTATTGCAGGCACCTTTCGCACATATTCGCTTATTCGAAGCCCAACTGTTTCCGGTTTGCGCCTGTGATGCGCTAGGACAGCCACTCTACTCGTTGGAACAGCACGATTTTCCACTGCTAAATTACAGTCAAACGTCGTACATGGGACGTTTGGTCAATCGAATGTTGGCCAAAAATACGCATCTGAATTTTCGTACCGTATTTGTTTCATCGATGAGCGAGCTATTAAAGCAGGTTGTGCTTGATGGTTCAGGTGTGGCATGGCTGCCAGATTGTTTGATTTCACCTGAGTTAGCGCAGGGGACGTTGATACGTTTGGACGACGAGGCGCTCACTATTCCTATTTATGCTTACGCGTATCGGATGGATACGCGTATGAGCATGACCGCAGAGAGCTTTTGGCGCGATCTGAGAAAATTATTCCACACCGAGTAATTCAGGGCGTTCAGCGGAAACCGTTTCCCCATTTTTTTCTTCGTACCAGCGGATTGCAGCTCTCACCAGTGCGGCGGTTGAGTCAATAAAGGTACAGTTAAATCGCGCTACCTCGGTGTTGATAATCAGCGGGATTTCCGTACAGCCCATAATCAGCGTATCTACGCCGCGTTCAATCAACGCCTCAATCTGCGGGAATAACAATGTTTGAGACAGCAAAAGATCGCCTGCCTTGTAGGCATAGATCGCCTGCATCACCGCGCGCTGATGTTTCCCTTCAGGAACGTGCAACGTTTTGCCTTGCTGCACCAGTTTGCGTTGGTAAAGCCCGGTAGCCAGCGTTGCATCTGTCGCCAGCAGACCGACTGCTTGACTGTGCTGGGGCAGTTCGGACAACGTGGCATCCAGAATATTAATCATCTCAACATGGGCGCTGTGCTGAAGGCGTTCAAACCAGTAATGCGCGGTATTGCAGGGAATGACGATGCATTCAGCGCCTGCGTTCTCAAGCATATGCAGATAGCGTTCAAGATAATCATAAGGCGAAGGGCCACCGGAAAGCAGACACGCGCTACGGTCGGGAATGTCCGGAATGGAGCAGGCAATAATCGGAATATGCTGCTGATCTTGCCCTACATGCCGAAAATGTACGAATTTACTCAGCATATCTGCCGTGGCGGCGGGGCCCATTCCACCGAGAATACCTATTGTGTGCTGCATACATTCAACCTCACTGATCGTTTGCTTGCTTCACACACTATCAGTCTGAACTTAAAAGGATAAATGCCGATTGCTTAGCCGCAATGCGCAAAACGCATAGGTAAATGAGCGCTAATAAAATGGTTATGAAAAATGATAATGAAGATTGGCGAGGGAAAGTTGAACATTGCTGGTTGTGATGTTTATTTTTTGTTACGTACAGCGTAAGGTGTGCGGCGAATCACAATACAGCACCCATTTCGCGCTGCTTACTCGGCGTCACCGGTGCGCTAAATAATAAGAATCCATGCTGCTAGATTCGGCGTGAACAACGAACAAATGTTTGGCAAGAAATATGGGTGAAAGATGATGGATTTAATCAGTGGGCTACCGGTAAGTCCTGAACTATTAGGGATACTCTTTTTTGTCGCGATGCTGGCGGGATTTATCGATTCCATTGCTGGAGGCGGTGGGCTATTAACCGTTCCCGCGCTGTTAGCCGTGGGCGTGCCGCCAGCGCAGGCGTTAGCAACCAATAAGCTGCAATCGGTGGGCGGCTCGTTTTCTGCCAGCCTGTATTTTATCCGCCGTAAAGCCGTTGATTTAAACGACCAGAAACTGGTGATTGCGTTGACCTTTGTGGGGTCAATGATCGGCTCGATTCTGGTGCAGAATATTCGGGCTGATATTCTCCGCCAAATGCTGCCGCTGTTGGTGGCGGGAATTGGCGTCTATTTCCTGCTCACGCCGCGATTAGGTGAATCCGATCGTCTGCGGCGGTTATCGTATATCCCGTTTGCCATCGTGGCAGGCGGCTGTGTGGGCTTTTATGACGGCTTTTTTGGCCCTGGGGCGGGGTCATTCTACGCGTTGGCCTATGTCACGCTATGCGGATTTAATCTCGCCAAATCAACGGCGCATGCCAAGGTTTTGAATTTTACTTCCAACGTGGCCGCGCTGATGTTTTTTATCATCGGCGGTAAAGTGATTTGGTCGATTGGTTTGGTTATGCTGGTGGGGCAGGTGATTGGCGCTAGAACCGGCGCGAAAATGGTGCTGAGTAAAGGGCAAAAGCTGATAAGGCCGATGATCGTGTTTGTGTCGTTGGCGATGACCTGCAAGCTGATGTATGACAACCATGGGCCAGAAATTATGCAATGGCTCGGTCATTGGTTCTAAATAACCACACTTTATTTGCGCATTAACGCTATTGATAGTGCGCCTTCGCGGTGAGCGTGAGATAATTTCCTCATACCCGTCATATTTGAAGCTGCATGAGCGGTGGCTGCACTCACTCACCCGAATCACTTACTTGAGTAAGCTCATCGGGATTCGCTCCTTTGCCGCCTTGATGCAACTCCAATTATCTTGGGTATGGGTTAGCGGTATCGTTACAACGATGCCGCTTTTTAATGATTTTTTTGTCGACGGCCATCATGTCTCAAACTCACCATTTTCAGCAATTAATCGATCTGTTCAATCAGACCTTCAGTGACGACTATCAAACACAGCTTGTAGCCGGTGACGATGAGCCGATCTATCTGCCCGCGGATGAAACATCACCTTTTCACCGCATCGTATTTGCTCATGGCTTTTACGCCAGCGCCCTGCATGAAATTTCTCACTGGTGTATTGCCGGTGAAGCGCGTCGTCAGCAGGTTGATTATGGTTATTGGTATTGTCCAGACGGTCGCGATGCCAAAACCCAGTGTGAATTTGAAGTGGTAGAGATTAAACCGCAGGCGTTTGACTGGTTATTCTGCGAAGCGGCAGGTTATCCGTTTAACGTCAGTTGCGACAATCTTGAGGGGGATTTCGATCCCGATCGCATCGCGTTCCAGCGAAAAGTGCGTGAACAGGTTCTCTGGTATTTAGAAAACGGCATTCCAGAGCGTCCAGCGCGCTTTATTCAAGCGTTACAATCGTTTTACAATACGCCAACGCTAACCGCTGATAGGTTCCCCTATCCGGAAGATTTATAATAATCCCGAGGACCCACGATGATCGCAGATTTTGAAACCCGCATTCTGGCGCTGATTGATGACATGGTTGAACACGCCAGCGATGACGAATTATTTGCCGGAGGCTATCTGCGTGGGCATTTAACGTTGGCAGTGGCTGAATTGGAAGCTGAAGGCGAACATACGCCAGCGGCGCTCAATGACGCGGTTCAGCACAGCTTGGATAAAGCCATTAAAGCCGGTGAGCTTTCGCCACCTGACCAGATTCTGGTGAACAATATGTGGGAATCGCTGTTTGCTAAGGTTTCTGGTTAAGCTTTCTGGCTAAGCTTCTGCATACACTCTCTTAACCTTCCTTTTGCAAGGAAGAGCCGTTCGGTGCAAGTTGAACCTGATCGGCTCCTCCCCCTGACAAAGGGGGAGGTTGGGAGGGGGTCATTACCGACGCATATCTTAATTAAACTGCTTTTCCCTTCAATAATTTCCGCACCCACATTCTGTTCGGATTCAATGCGTCCAAGACGTCTTGCTCGAGCGGTATCGCTTCGCCATAAATTTGCGCCGCGAGCACTTCAGCACATAACGGAGCGCTGCATAAGCCACGCGAGCCTAGCCCACCAATCATAAATAAATCGGGATAAACCGGTGCTGAAACAACGGTTTCAGGCGTGGATTTTTGCGCCATTAGATCCTGATAGTGCGCAAGCGTTGCGGCGTAGTTCGGCACGGCACCGACCATCGGCATGTGATCGCGAATGGCGCAGCGCACGCCAACGCGTGCTTCATTGCCGTTGATATCGACTTCGTTCGGCCATTCAACCTGAGGAAGGCATTTCAATAGGCGGTCGCGATTTTCTTGTTGATCGGCTGCAGAGAAACCCAGATCGGTTTGATTACGCTGGTAGCTGGCACCAATGCAGTGATGCTGATTGGCAGGGTTAACCGGCGTGAGATAGCCGTCGTAACACAGAACCTGTTTGAGTTGGCCTAAAACCGCATTAGTCGGAATATGACTCACCTGACCGCGCACCTCTGAAAGCGGTAGCGCCTCAGTTTGCGTGAAATGATTTAAGCGATGCCCGTTAGCCAAAACCACACAGCCGTGCTGTTTGCTCTCGCCATTGCTGAAAGCCAGTCGCCAGCCTTTGTCATCGTGGGTCAGCTCCGTGAGCTCGGCGTTAAAATGGGTGACTAATCCCTGTGACTGAGCTAAATCAATCACGGCTTGAGTAAGCTGTGAAGGACAAAGCCAGCCACCGGCACCGTAGGTTACGCCATCATGAGGAATATCCAATCCTGCAAGCTGCGTTAGCGTGGCCGCGTCGCCTTGTTCAGCCAGCCACTGCGGCCAGTCAGTGGCTAATAATTGGGTGATCTTATCGCTGCTTTTTTCATCCCAGCCCAGTTGGCTAACGCCGCACCATTGGTGATCAAATGTCAGACCACTACGTAGCAATTCATCATATTGGCGACGCGCAAAGGCGAAGGCGCTAATGAAAAAGCGTTCTAACGGATTATTGCGTCCGTTAAGCAGCGGATAGAGGGCACCTTGACGATTGCCCGATGCACCAAGCGCCGGTTTAGGATCGGCGCAGTATAGCGTGACATGGCTGCCGCGTTTGAGTAACGATAAGGCCGTTAGCGCAGAGGCGATACCTCCACCCACGAGGGCTATATCGTGGGTGTTTTGGGCTTTAGGGCGATCAAACCACGGCGCTGGCGAAGAGGCAGAAACCCTCTCTGCACGGATCCCGGTCAGCATTTCACGCTTTTGGCCAAAGCCTTTAACGCGCTGCACATCAAAGCCCGCCTCCTGTAAACCGCGGCGCACAAAGCCTGCTGCGGTGAAGGTGGCAAAGGTGCCGTCTTTTTTTGCCAGCTTGACCATGGTGTCAAACAACTCAGGCGTCCACATATCTGGGTTTTTTGATGGGGCAAAACCGTCTAGAAACCAAGCATCGATCTGTTCGTTAAGGCTGTGAGGCAAAACGTGAATAAGCTCATTGACGTCGCCAAACCATAAATCCAGCGTGATCCGGCCATCGGCTAAAAATACGCGGTGACAACCAGGCAGTGCAGCAGGCCAAACAGCGCACAGTTGTTCACTGAAATGTTTTAATTCAGGCCAGCGAGCGTGAGCAGCGGCAAGATCGTCAGCCAGTAATGGATATTTTTCGAAGCTGACATAATGAAGGTGCTTAAATGTGCTGTCAGGATGCTGTTGTTCAAAGGCATCAAAGGCTTGCCACAGGGTTAAAAAGTTAAGACCGGTGCCAAACCCCGTTTCCGCCACGGCGAAAGTACGCTCTTGTGCTTGCAGCCAGCGTTCTGCTAGATGATTACCCTGTAAGAATACGTAACGAGTTTCTGAAAGCCCGTCCTGATTGGAAAAATAAACATCATCAAACTGTTGCGAAACCGGTGTTCCCTGTTCATTCCAGCTTAATTTTGCATTCTGAATAATTGAATTGCTCACGGGTTTTTACTCTAAATACAGATATAAAGGGATTTTAACGGTCTCTGACAGGGACGGCAAATATGCCTCCATCTGGTTCAACCACATCTGATCGGACTTGCTCGGCGTACAAGTGTACGCTAAAGTGCGTCTCAAAATCCCGAATGAACAATATCTGTGTAAGAGGTTAAGACATGAAACGTGCAGTAATTACTGGCTTGGGCGTTGTTTCCAGCATCGGTAACAACCAGCAGGAGGTTCTGGCGTCTCTGAAAGAAGGGCGTTCGGGTATCACCTTCGCGCCTGAACTTAAAGAGGCCGGTATGCGTAGCCACGTATGGGGCAACATCAAGCTGGATACCACCGGCATGATTGACCGTAAAGTGATGCGCTTCATGAGTGATGCATCTATTTACGCTTACCTCTCCATGCAGGAAGCGATCAAAGATTCTGGTTTAGCCGATGATATGGTTTCTAACGACCGTACTGGCCTGATCGTCGGTTCCGGCGGTGGTTCTCCACGCAATCAGGTTGCAGGCGCTGACGGCATGCGTTCACGCGGCCTGCGTGGCGTTGGCCCATACATGGTGACCAAAGCAATGGGTTCTGGCGTGTCTGCTTGCTTGGCAACACCGTTCAAAATCCGTGGCGTTAACTATTCCATCAGCTCTGCGTGTGCGACTTCCGCTCACTGTATCGGTAACGCGGTAGAGATGATTCAATTAGGTAAGCAAGACGTTGTGTTTGCTGGCGGCGGCGAAGAGCTGTGCTGGGAACTGGCTTGTGAATTTGATGCGATGGGCGCGTTGTCAACTCAGTACAATGAAACCCCAGATAAAGCATCACGTACTTATGACACCAAACGTGACGGTTTCGTTATCTCTGGCGGCGGCGGTATCGTGGTTGTTGAAGAACTGGAACACGCTCTGGCACGTGGCGCACATATCTATGCTGAAATCGTTGGCTACGGCGCAACTTCAGACGGCTACGATATGGTTGCTCCATCAGGCGAAGGCGCTGCACGCTGCATGCGTATGGCAATGAAAGATCTGGATGCGCCAGTGGATTACCTGAACGTACACGGTACTTCTACACCGGTGGGCGACGTGAAAGAACTGGGTGCGATCCGTGAAGTCTTCGGCGACAACACCCCAGCGATTTCTTCAACCAAAGCCATGACAGGTCATGCTCTGGGTGCCGCAGGTGTTCACGAAGCTATCTACACCTTGCTGATGTTGGAACACGGTTTTGTGGCGCCAAGCATCAACATTGAAGAGCTGGATGAGCAGGCTCAGGGGATGAACATCGTAACTGAGCCAACTCAGCGCGATCTGAATACCGTGATGTCTAACAGCTTTGGCTTCGGTGGAACTAACGCCACGCTGGTCATGAAGAAATTCCAGAAGTAATTCGTTTACCGATGGCATAAAAAAACCCGCAAAATGCGGGTTTTTTGTTTTTAGCGGCTTTGATTTATTCTTTTTCAATCATCTGCGCAACGTCATTGGTATTGATCTGGCGATTGACACCATCCTGATCGACGTAGCTGGTCATCCCTGTGTCTTTATCAATTTTCGGTTTCCCCTGCGTGACGATCATCTCCCCGGATTTCGTCGACATCACATAATCGCTGGAACAACCGGCAACCATTAAAACCGCTGCGCCGATACAGAGCATCGAAAGAATTTTTTTCATTTTATGTCATCCTTTTAGTGAATCTTTTACAAGCATAGATCATAACAGGTGGATGCAATGCGATTCGCCCGCAAAAAATGAAATAATCCTTACAAATCATGTCAGATGTGTCGCTAGGCCGACAAACTATCGTAGCAAAAGAGCGCGGACAAGCGTTCAGCCAGCGAGGTACAGAATGATCGCCTATGCTTATGACATGAGGCATGGAGTGAAATAATGACACATAAAAATAATCGCTTACGTATAGCAAGGCCAACAAACCGCCTAGATCTTATCGCACAGATGTACTGCAAAGGACTCGATTTCGACGTGCTGGGCCATTTTAACGATCATCAGGGATTTGACGGCGTGATAGTGGGGCATCCCCATCATGCCTACCATCTTGAGTTTACCCATCATCGAGGTACTACGGTTCCAGATGCGCCAACGGCGGATAATCTGCTGGTGTTCTATATTCCTGATGAAGCCGAATGGCGAGCAGCCTGTACAAAAATGGAGTTGGCTGGATTTCTGGCTGTGGTTTCATATAACCCATATTGGGATCAACATGGTAAAACGTTTGCCGACCTTGATGGCTATCGCGTTGTGCTACAGAATACTGATTGGGATAGATGATTTAGTTTTACCAAAACTTATTCAGCGGAAACGGAGTAGGTTTTTATGCGTAACAGAATAATAATAAAATAAGCGTTAATTTTAATATGGATGCCTAAATTACTTATGTAAGTTGTATTTTGATTATGTGTAAAATATGTATTTTTTAAATGAATTTTATTTTTAAATATATAAATATCATATATCAATAAAAATGAGATTTTCGAAGACAAAAACCAACATCACGATATGAGCAGCAACGTAGGCGGCGCTGCGCAAGGTTAACTGCTTAAAAAACAACTTAAGTAATAAGCTGGTTAAAATGATCATCGTGACATTCCTGTGATTAATAGCGTTAAATGTTGAGAAATTAAAATAACGAGCGTTATTACTTTTATATGGTGCCTACTAATTATTTTTCGGCATTCTATCTATTATCCATAACCATAAGCAAGGTGTGGAATAAGAATAAATAAGTTTATTCTTAGCTAAATTAAATAGAGCGAAAGATTAGCGCATAGAACGCTAAAGAATTTTATTCTTGATATGAGGTTGGTATCTGGATGAAGTGTTTGAGTTGAACGTACTCGGTAGCGTTATGTGACGATTCATTCCGTCAATTGTAGTTTTTAAGCAGGAAATATAAAAAATAAGGCCGCAGAGTAATCTGCGGCCTTACTGATATCTAAGCGTTGAGACTTATGCTTTTGGTGCTGCAGCAGTAGCTGGTGCTGCTTTTTTGTGGTGCTGAGCTTTTTTAGCAGCCTGAGCTTTCTGAGCTACTGGCGCTGCTTTTTTGTGGTGCTGAGCTTTTTTAGCAGCCTGAGCTTTCTGAGCTACTGGTGCTGCTTTTTTGTGATGCTGAGCTTTTTTAGCGGCCTGAGCTTTCTGAGCTACCGGCGCTGCTTTTTTAGCGTGTTTGGCTTTTTTAGCAGCCTGAGCTTTTTGCTCGGTGGTTGCTTTTTTGTGGTGCTTCGCTTTTTTGTGGTGAGTGGTGCTAGTTGCTTTGGCAGCAGGTGCAGCAGCAGTCGTTGAAGACGCAGCCGGAGCAGCTGGAGCAGCGGTTGTTTCAGCAGCGAAAGCAACAGAAGACAGACCCATAGTAGCAGCAACAACCAGAGCTAAAACTTTTTTCATTTTCCATTCCTCAAGAATTTGTTTTTCGTAAGCCCCTCGGTGGAGCCGGTGAATGAATAATAGGAGGATGGATGTCAACTTTCCGTAAGTGTTTGGTGTCGGTACGTAACGGCATGTACAACCTGTACATTAAAAGGTAAATAGAAGGTAAATCACTAAGGGTGGCCGCTGGTTTCACTCTCAATCCAGTGCGCGATAAAATTCACAACGTACTGTTTTTCTTCTTCGTTTAACGCTTTTCCCTGTGGAATGCGATGCCATTTTTCTAAACATCCACGGCAGCAGGTTGCCGTAGCGTGCTGTGCCACGAACACCGGATGCCCACGCATTGGGGTTTGTTTACCATCGTTTTCAGGAAACGCAGGCGCTAAACGGGTATCTATAAAATCATAAGCATGGGACAAAATCACCGCGGTGCCTTTTTGTTGTAGGTAGGCACTGTCTTTGGCGTTGAGATGAAACCTCATGCGAAAAGGGGAGCGTTGTAGGCGCGCCCAGATATTTTCAGCAGACTGATACACAACAAAATCCTAAATCTGACGAGTAACTGACGGGGTTACGATCCTCTTGCATGGATAAAAATGCAAGTTCAGCGCCGAACGGGTGTTTCTTCAGCAGCATAAAACAGACAAACGTAAAGTTACCGCTAATAGGTTGTTTATCCTCGCTTGCTAGGTAAGATAAGACGTACCTATCATTAATGGCGAAAAATTTAAACAGTTTATGGTTGAACGGCAGCGTGTGGCTAAGTGGTTCCTAATATTGGCTTGTCTGGTTGTACTCACATGTACAACTCAGCGCATGGCCGGTATGCACATGCTCAGTAAATACCTTCCCACTGATGTTACGGTGACTCAAACTACTGGCGAATCACAGGTCAGTGATAGCCAAGAAAGCCCCATTTCTCCCTGTGAGCTCAGTGCTAAGTCATTGCTTGCGGCTAACAGCATGGCGGTTGAACACCTATTTTTTGCGTTGCTGCTGTTCGTTGCTTTATTGCTTGAGCCTGCACGGCAGCTACGATTACTCATTCCCCCTTTACGGGCGGTTTCTTTACCCCGCTTGCGGGTACATCTCCGGCTGTGTGTCTTCCGAGAATAACTTTCTACGTGACTGCTTGTTAACGTAGCAAAATTATTTTTGGAGAAAATCTATGTTCCTATTTTTTAGGGCGCTGGCGTTCAGCCTGTGCCTCTGGTTGCCTATCTCTTGGGCGGCCGATAGTGGATGGTTGCAGAATCCACAAAACGATCATGCGCAGGTACGCATTAGCTCAAACCAGCCTGAAAACGGTATGGTTCGCCTTTTGCTTGATGTGAAGCTTAACGACGGTTGGAAAATCTATTGGCGTTCACCGGGTGAGGGCGGCATTGCGCCTGAAATCAAATGGCAAACGCCAATTGAAAATATGCACTGGGGATGGCCAACGCCGCAACGCTTTGACGTTTCGGGTATTTCAACTCAGGGATATCACGGCGATACCGTTTTTCCTATCACAGTCAATGTTCCAGCAACAGCCCAACGGCTTCAAGGTGTACTGACACTATCTACCTGTAGCAACGTCTGTGTATTAAGCGATTTCCCTTTTGATTTGGATCTTACGCAGGCGATACCACCGGAGTTTGAGCATGCTTTTATACGTGCTCAGGGCACGCTGCCGCTGACGGAGGGTATGGTCAATCACGTTAAAGCCGGTTATCACAGCGCTGAACTGCGTGTGAGTGCCGAAAGAGAAGAGGGATGGCAAAAGCCTGAAATTTTCTTTGATGTGCCAGATGGCGCTGATTTTTCCAAGCCCAAAATCCAAATTGACGGTAGCCGTATTGTTGCCACGGTCCGCGTGACCGACGGTTGGGAAGGCAATGCGCCCGATCTTCACGGGCAAAAATTGAGTATGGTCTTCAGCGATGCGGGTATTGCGCAGCAGGCTATTCCCACCGTTGACGATCAATTGCCAGCTCCGGTTACCCCCTCCTTAGCGCTCTCAACGGCAATCCTATTTGCCTTACTGGGTGGGCTGATACTTAACCTGATGCCTTGTGTTTTACCTGTTTTAGCCATGAAGCTTGGATCGGTTTTGCAGTTGGAGAACCGTGAAAGTCGGGTCGTCCGTCGCCAATTTATGGCCTCGGCTACCGGTATTTTAGTGTCATTTTGGGCATTGGCCGGTGTGATGACGGCGCTGAGATTAAGCCAAAAAGCGGTTGGTTGGGGGATCCAATTCCAAAGTCCGTGGTTTATTGGGCTGATGGTGGTGGTCACGGCATTATTTAGTGCCAACTTGCTTGGCTTCTTTTCCATTCGCTTAGGCAGCAATACCACCACGCGCATAGCAACAGCCGGAGGCAACGGTAACAGCAGCCATTTCTGGCAGGGCGTTTTCGCCACCTTATTAGCAACGCCTTGCTCTGCGCCATTCTTAGGCACGGCGCTGGCGTTTGCGCTGGCAGCACCGATGACCGATCTCTGGCTAGTGTTTACGGCTTTGGGTATTGGCATGAGTTTGCCGTGGCTGTTGATTGCCGCTTTCCCGATCGCCGCCAAAATGCTGCCGAAACCGGGACAATGGATGAACCGTTTACGCATCGTGCTGGGGATGATGATGCTGGCCTCAAGCCTATGGCTGATTAGCCTGTTGACTGCGCATGTTGGAACGCTGATTGCGTGGTCTCTGGGGGCGGTGCTGCTGGTGGCTTTGCTGAGCCTCACGGGAATTCATTACGGACGTCGGCAGTTGCTGATCTGGGGAGCGGTATTGCTCTTACTGAGCGGCGCGACGCTCGCGGCGGGTGCATTAACCGCCGAACATTGGCGCACGCCGATGAGCGACCGTGTGCAGTGGCAGCCTTTAAGTGAAGAGGCCATTTCACAGGCGTTAAGCCAAAACAAAAGGGTGTTTGTTGATGTCACGGCAGACTGGTGTGTCACCTGCAAAGCCAATAAATACAACGTATTGCTACGCGATGATGTACAGAAAGCGCTGAGTGAGCCGGATGTTGTGGCTCTACGAGGTGACTGGACGACGCCATCACCTGCGATTAATCAATTCCTTAAACAACGCGGCGCAGTCGCGGTGCCGTTTAATCAAATTTATGGCCCAAGCCTGCCAAACGGTGAGGTGCTTTCCCCACTGCTCGATCGTCAAACCCTACTTAAAACGCTGTCGAATGCGAAGGAATAATGTCATGAAAACTAATATGAAAACCAACATGAAAACTAAAATGACCACGCTACTTCAGAGTGCGTTATTCGCGATGGCCGCTGTGAGTTTCACCGTGACGGCCGCACCGTTAACAACTGAACAACAGAATCAGGTGCGTGAATTAATTCGTGAAACCTTAGTGAATAATCCGCAGATCTTGGAAGAGGCGGTAACCGCATGGCAGCAGCAGAGTGCAGAACAGGCCGGTGCCCAGTTGGGTAAGGTGATTGAGCAGAACCGTGATGCACTGTTTAACGACGCTGCCAGCCCACGCATCGGGGCTAAAAACGCCAAACTTACGCTGGTTTCTTTCACCGACTATAACTGCCCTTACTGTAAACAGTTTGATCCACAGCTTGAGAAAATCGTTAAAAAATATCCCGACGTCGCGGTGGTGATCAAACTCTTACCTTTCAAAGGGGAAACATCGCAAAGCTCTGCGCAATATGCTCTGACGCTGTGGCAGCAAAATCCCGCACGTTTTGCAGCGCTACATCAGCGGCTGATGTCTAAAAAGGGCTATCACACCGACAGCAGCATCGCGAGCGCGTTAAAATCCACGGATAACGCTGGCCTGACAATCGATGATAAGACCTTAGATGAAGTTCGTAGCAGCCTGCGTTTGGCTGATGTGATGGGGGTACAAGGTACGCCTGCAACGCTGATTGGCCAGCAAATGATCCCAGGAGCGATTAGCTATGACGATCTGGAACAGGTGGTTAAAGCCGAATTAGCGCGGGTATCTTCATGATGCGGCTAAAAAAATGGGCGAGGGAGCTGGCCATTTTTATCGTGGTTTTAGCGGCATTCTCATGGGGAATGGATCAATGGCGCAAACCGCAGCCGCCGGAGATATCGCATCTGCCTGATATCACGTTAGTGAATGGTCAAACGGTTTCCTTAGCCGCACTTAGTGCTGAAAAACCGCTGCTGATTTACTTTTGGGCGACGTGGTGTGGCGTATGCAAGCTGACTTCACCGATGGTTGAAGAGCTGCATAAGGACGGTGTGAACGTGCTAAGTATCGCGATTCGTTCAGGCGATGATGAGCGTTTGATGCGAGGCATGGCGGCGAAAGGCTTAACTTTCCCGGTTGTGAACGATCAACTGGGGCGCTTAGGAGCTGAGTGGGACATCAGCGCGACGCCAACGTTTGTGATCCTTGATAAGGGCAACATGGTCAGCAGCACAAGTGGATGGAGTAGTCGTTGGGGGATTAAGATGAGGATGTGGTGGGCGGGGCTTTAGTGGGGGAGTAGGGTTTCGTATGCTGGATAGATGTAAGGTTTCGACCGCCAGATTTATGGCTAAATGGGTGTAAGGTTTCGACCGCCTATCAGCAACGGTATTCACATGCAAACTTAGTGAAGGCGTCCGAGTCGGGTGCGCCAGCGCGCGCACCCAACACCCGCGCGCCTTTATCCGAGACGCCATCTCCGCTCCGGTTTGGTATCGCCCATCCCGGGCGCCCCAAACTCCACCGGTACATCCCTGTACCGGTGGCTCGCACTACCAAAACTTAAACTATTAAAAGATGAGAAGACAAAAAGGCCTTTTGTCTTTTCCTGTTGAAAGAACGCATTTTAGAGCCGCCAGCAGGGATGCTGGTGGCAGGTTGAGGGCGCACAGGACGTGCGCTCCGAGACCGGTCGGCCAAACGGCTCAGTCAAAAGCGCGCGAGTTGAGAGTCCCCGCGCAACGGGACTCTCATCGGACGCCTACGCCAGTGGTTTCATAGAAATGTATTTGCTGATTGGCGTACGAAACCTTTCACCAGTAGCGGCATATTCGATTGGCGTACGAAACCTTTCACCAGTAGCGGCATATTCGATTGGCGTACGAAACCTTTCACCAGTAGCGGCATATTCGATTGGCGTACGAAACCTTTCACCAGTAGCGGCATATTCGATTGGCGTACGAAACCTTTCACCAGTAGCGGCATATTCGATTGGCGTACGAAACCTTTCACCAGTAGCGGCATATTCGATTGGCGTACGAAACCTTTCACCAATACCAGCATATTCGATCGGCGCGCGAAACTTTTCACCGTGCTAAATCTAAACAAAGTAACACTTAGGTTAATCAGCCGACGAGCAAACGTCCTTCTCTGTGCTCTTCACGCTTTCAGGCTTTTTTTTACGCGTTAGCGGAGTACGTAGGCGCTGAGCGACCACCACACCGAGCAGGGCGATACCGCCGCCAATCAGGTGATAGCTGTGCAGTTGTTCGTGTAGGAACGATACCGCAATGATGGCAGTGAACACCGGCGTTAGGTTCATAAAGATAGAGGCTTTATTGGCTCCTAATCGCACGACGCCCTGGATCCACAGGAATGGCGCAATAATCGAAGCAGGAATACCGGCAAACAGAACCAAGGGAATATTTTGCGCGTTCAGGCTCACGTTGTCGGTCAGCATGAAGTTAGGAATTAGCAACAACACGCCAAAGACGATCTGAATATAAAGCGACTGCCAGTTGGGTAAATTGATATTCCAGCGTTTGGTTAACACCCCATAGAGCGCATAAGAAGCTGATGCCGCGAACATCATCAGCTCACCTGAGCCAATGCCGTGAGTCAGCAGCTGTTGTGGGTTACCTCCGCTCACCAGCCACACGAGGCCGAAGAATGACATCACGCTGCCCAGTGCGATACCGACCGTGGGCACAATACGTAGCAGCCAAATGCTGATCAGCACCGTTAACAGTGGGATAAGGGAACTTAAAATACCCATGAACAAGGCGCTGACGCTGTGTGCGGCGTAATAGGCCAAGCTTTGATACAGCACCATGCCGAGCAATCCCAGAATCAATAATTTTCCAAGATGCGGTCGAATGGCCTTTCGGTTGCGAATAACGCCGGGCAGCACAAAAGGCGTAAGTACTATCAGTGCTAACACCCAACGATAAAATGAGATGGCCGCTGGATCGATAGCGCCAGCTGAAACCTTACTGACAATGGCGTTGATTGACCAAATCAGTACGGCAAAAAGTGGAAACAGTGCATTCATGATATTTCTTCTCAAAACATTATTGTCGACAACAGTGGCGACGAGCGTTAGTTTACGCGTGTCTGGTTTATTAGATATAGTGATAACCAGACAAAATTTAATGAAATCCAGACAAACTGAATTATCACTTACTGTGATTGGGGCAAGGCGTTATGGCTCAGCAGCGCACATTTCCGACCTCCGAGGTGAGCTCGGTACGCAATCTGTTTTTCCGCTGTGAAGAGGTCAATGCGGATACCGAATATCTGCCACACAGCCATCCGTGGGGGCAGCTTATTTACATTAGAACCGGCGTATTGGCACTGAACGTCGGCGACCAGCGTTTTCTCGCGCCGTCGAAATTTGCCGTTTGGCTGCCGGTTGGCATTGAACATTCAAGCTATAACCGCAAACTGTCACAGTTTCGTACCATCAATATTAGTGCTCGACTGTGCCAAGACCTCCCTCCGCAGGCCTGTTTGCTTAATGTGAGTCCCCTGTTTAATGCCATTGTGGATGATTGCTTTGAGCGCGATCTGATTTTGCCGGAATCCCGTGAGGACATACGCCTTTGCCGAGTCTTGGTGGATCAACTGAAACGAGCGCCGGTGCATGAAACCTATTTGCCGACCTCACAGGACAAATTTTTAGCGCCGGTGTTACGTGTATTGGAAAGCAGCCCGTCAGATAACACGCCGCTCAGCGTTTGGGCGCAGCGGGTATACACCACCGAGCGCACGCTTTCTCGCCGCTGCCAAAATGAGCTGGGTATGTCATTTAGCGAATGGCGCCAGCGGCTGCGTTTTCTACACGCTTTGCCTTTGCTTGAGCAGGGGAAAACCGTGCAAGAAGTCGCGTTGGAGGTGGGATACAGCTCGTCTTCGGCGTTTATTGTAATGTTTCAGCAAATCTCAGGCACAACGCCCGAACGATATCGGAAAGTCAGTTAATCTCAGTTAATCAATGAAAGCGTGCTGACTTATTTGGGCTAGATGCATATTTGGTGGCAAAATAGCGCTTCAATCATTTTCTTATTTACGCAGCGCACTGCGCCGGCGGGAGAATTACGTGAAAATTCTGGTCGATGAAAATATGCCTTATGCGGGTGAACTCTTCAGCCGCTTGGGAGATGTACAGGCAGTACGCGGGCGTCCATTGCCTGCCGAAGCGTTGGTCGGCGCGGATGCGCTGATGGTGCGTTCGGTCACTAAGGTGAATGCTGAATTACTGAGTGGCACCAGCGTTCGCTTTGTCGGCACCGCCACTGCGGGCACCGATCACGTTGATGATAAATGGTTGAGTGATAACGATATTGGTTTTTCTGCGGCGCCAGGCTGTAATGCCATTGCCGTCGTGGAGTATGTTTTTTCTGCTTTGATGATGCTGGCCGAGCGCGATGGTTTCGACCTGCGTGAAAAAACCGTCGGTATCGTTGGCGTGGGGAACGTGGGTTCGCGTTTGAATCGTCGCCTGCGAGCATTAGGCGTGCAAACGTTGCTTTGCGATCCACCACGTGCGGCGAAGGGCGATGCAGAAACGTTCTACCCGCTGGAAAAATTGGTTCAAGACGCCGATATTCTGACTTTCCACACGCCGTTGAATAAAACGGGTGACGACAAAACGCTGCATCTGGTCGATGCTGATCTGCTGGCGGCATTGCCTGAAAATCGCATTTTGATTAATGCGGCGCGTGGCCCGATTGTTGATAATGCGGCTTTGCTAGCCGCGTTGAAAAACGGCAAAAAACTGAGCGTGATCCTAGACGTGTGGGAACCTGAGCCAGAGCTGTCTTTAGCGTTGTTGGATTTAGTTGATATCGGCACACCGCATATCGCCGGTTATAGTTTAGAAGGCAAAGCGCGCGGCACAACACAGGTCTTTGAAGCCTACAGTGAGTTCATTGGACAGCCACAGCACATCGCGTTAAGCGAGCTGTTACCGGTGCCAGAAATGGCGAGCGTAACCGTTCATGGCGCGCTGGATCAGGCAAAGCTCAAACGTCTGATGCATCTAGTGTATGATGTGCGCCGCGACGATGCGCCGCTGCGTCGTGTTGCAGGGCAGGCCGGTGAGTTTGACCGACTGCGTAAGCATTATCAGGAGCGCCGTGAGTGGTCTTCGTTATGCGTGAAATGTGACGACAATGCGAGCGTTGAGCTATTAAATGCGCTGGGTTTTAGCGCCGAATTAATCTAGTGAGTGTGGCTTAGCTCTTATCCGCTTTGGTGATGAGAGAGATGACCCCACCCCAACCCTCCCCTTATCAGGGGAGGGTGCTGATCGAGTTTATTGAATGAGATCTCAGCTCGACTTCTTCCCAAGTTAAGGGGGCGGTTGGGAGGGGTCTGGTTCATAGTGACGAAACGTTTTGTTTTCCAGCGCCCGTTTTACTTAACCAAGTGATGTCGGGCGCTCTGTATTTTTGCTTTTGGAGAAGAACATGACTGACGGCTGGAATATCGCCTTGTTAGGAGCGACCGGTGCGGTAGGTAGCGCACTGATGGAACAGTTGGCGGAACGTGAATTCCCGGTAGGAGAATTATTCCCTCTGGCTAGCGAGCGCAGCGCAGGTGAATCTGTGCGCTTTAACGGCAAGCAAATTCTGGTAGAAAACGCGGCCGAGTTTGATTGGTCACAGGTACAGCTGGCATTCTTCGTCGCAGGAACCGAAGCGTCTTTGCGCTATGCGGAAGAAGCCGGAAATGCGGGCTGTTTAGTGATTGATAGCAGCGATGCGTTTGCTATGGAACCTGATGTTCCGCTCGTGGTACCTAGTGTGAATCCACAAGCGCTGTCTGAATATCGTAACCGTAATATCGTGGTTGTCGCTGATAGCCTTGTGAGCCAGCTGTTAACGGCAATTCGTCCGTTAACCGACGAAGCGGGTCTGTCTCGCATCCACGTTACCAGCCTGCTGTCTGCTTCGGCGCACGGCAAAGCGGCGGTTGATGATCTCGCAGGTCAAAGTGCCCGTTTGCTAAACGGCATTCCTTTCGAACCCGGCTTATTCCAGAAACAGCTGGCGTTTAACCTGTTACCGCTGGTGGCTGATGCACAAGGCAGCGTACGTGAAGAGCGTCGCATGGTCGATCAGGTGCGTAAGATTTTACAAGATGAAAGCCTGCCGATGTCGGTTAGCGTGATTCAGTCTCCGGTATTTTATGGCCATGCCCAAACAGTGCATCTTGAAACGCTGCGTCCGATATCTTCTGAAGAAGCCCGCGATGTGTTCGGCCGTTTAGACAGCATCGAACTGAGCGAAGAGAATGATTATCCAACGCAGGTGGGTGACGCATCGGGTAATCCGCTGCTGAGCATCGGCTGTGTGCGTAATGACTACGGTTCACCTGATGTGGTTCAGTTCTGGTCGGTCGCGGATAACGTGCGTTTTGGTGGTGCTTCGATGGCTATCGAAACTGCGGAGCGCCTGATTCAGGAGTACATGTACTAATGTCTGATGTGTCGTTATCCGGTGTGGATGCAGATAAAGCAGCGGCAGAGCCAGAGGCCCTGCCTGCCAAACCGGTGTATAAAATTGCGCTCGGTATTGAGTATGACGGCAGTCAATACGCAGGATGGCAGCGTCAGCTTGATGCGCCGAGCGTGCAGGAATGCCTTGAAAAAGCGTTGAGTAAGGTCGCCTGTGAGCCGATTACGGTATCTTGCGCGGGCCGAACCGATGCGGGCGTTCATGCCACTGGGCAAGTCGTGCATTTCGAAACGCATGTTGCGCGTAAAGATGCGGCGTGGACGATGGGTGTGAACACCCATATGCCAAAAGATATTGCGGTACGCTGGGTAAAAAGCGTTAGCGAAGATTTTCATGCACGTTTTAGCGCTACGGCTCGCCGTTATCGCTATGTCATCTACAATCATCGCTACCGTCAGGCCGTTTTACAAAGCGGTCTGACGCATTTTTACCATCATTTAGACGCGGAACGGATGGAGCGAGCAGGGCAGGAATTGCTGGGCGAAAATGACTTCACGTCATTTCGTGCCTCACAGTGTCAGTCACGAACGCCGTGGCGTAATGTATCGCACCTAAAGGTGACGCGTTTAGGTGATTACGTGATTGTTGATATCAAAGCCAATGCCTTTGTCCATCATATGGTGCGTAATATCGTGGGTAGCCTGATGGAAATTGGCTGTGGCAATCAACCTGAAAGCTGGATGGCTGAACTGCTGGCGGCGAAAGATCGCAAGCTGGCAGCAGCGACGGCGAAAGCGGCCGGGTTGTATCTGGTGTCTGTCGATTATCCTGAACACTTTGGTTTGCCTAAGGTTTCGATGGGGCCGCTGTTTTTAGCGGATTAGTCTTTTGCGGCCCATTTTTTGGCTGGTGGATGCCGCCAGCGTTATTTGGAGAGTGAAGTGCCATGGAATACATTCACTGGGTAATCGATTTTATTCTGCACATTGACGTGCATCTGGCCGAGTTGGTTGCGCAGTATGGCGTGTGGGTTTATGCCATTCTGTTCTTGATCCTATTCTGCGAGACGGGTTTGGTGGTGACGCCATTCTTGCCGGGAGATTCTTTGCTGTTTGTGGCGGGAGCGCTGGCGGCGTTGCCAACGAACGATCTCAACGTACATACCATGGTAGCGTTAATGATCGCCGCAGCCATTATTGGTGATGCGGTGAACTACACCATCGGTCGTTTGTTTGGTGAGAAGTTGTTTAGTAACCCAAACTCCAAGATTTTCCGTCGTAGCTATCTGGATAAAACCCATGCGTTCTACGATAAGCACGGCGGGAAAACCATTATCTTGGCGCGATTTGTTCCTATCGTACGTACTTTTGCGCCGTTTGTTGCGGGTATGGGGCATATGTCCTATCGCCACTTTGCGATATTCAACGTGGTTGGTGCATTGCTGTGGGTCCTGTTATTTACCTACGCGGGCTATCTGTTCGGGAATGTGCCAGTCGTGCAGGAAAACTTGAAACTGCTGATCGTCGCGATTATTGTGCTCTCTATTCTGCCGGGTGTGATCGAAGTATGGCGTCACAAGCGTGCAGCAAAAAAATCAGCCTCTAACGGATAGGTCGCTGTCACAGTTGAGAAATAAATTGTGTTTATTGTTCACCCAGAGTGTTCAATAAATGTAAACTCCACGCGGTTCGACCAGTTTTTTATCCACAGAGTCGAACCGTTGTGGTTTAATGAACGGCATTTATGGTCTGTTCCTGCTGGTATATCCGTCATCTTTCACGTTGCAGATGTGTTGGCCGTACGCGTTTTCCCGAATCACTGAGCGATGTCAGCTCATTGGGATCCGCGGGCTTCACCTTCCTGCACCAAGGAATAGATAGGGTATAGTCTTGAGCATTTTGATCCCACGGCCAATTGGCTACGGTGATTTTAAAGACTATAGCGACAACGTTACATAATGGCATGAACAGAGGACTGGCATTTCGCCAGGTTCAAACAGAAAGGTCATCGATGAGCTGGATTGAACGAATTCTTAACAAAAGTAATATCACGCAAACCCGTAAGGCGAGCATTCCTGAAGGTGTCTGGACCAAATGCGACAGCTGCGGTCAGGTACTTTATCGTGCCGAGCTGGAGCGTAATCTAGACGTTTGCCCGAAATGCGATCATCACATGCGTATGTCAGCACGTATGCGTTTGCATACTCTGCTGGACGAAGGCAGTGAGATTGAGCTGGGAAGCGAGCTGGAGCCGAAGGATATTCTTAAGTTTAAGGACTCCAAAAAATACAAAGATCGCATCTCTGCGGCGCAGAAAGAAACCGGTGAAAAAGACGCGTTAATCGTGATGAAAGGTACCCTGAAGGGGATGCCAGTTGTTGCGGCGTCATTTGAATTTTCCTTCATGGGCGGTTCAATGGCTTCTGTGGTCGGTGCGCGCTTCGTTCGTGCGGTTGAGCAGGCGCTGGAAGATAACTGTGCGCTGATTTGTTTCTCTGCCAGCGGCGGTGCTCGTATGCAGGAGGCATTGATGTCTCTGATGCAGATGGCAAAAACCAGTGCCGCATTGGCTAAGTTGCAAGAACGCGGTCTACCTTATATCTCGGTACTGACTGACCCAACCATGGGTGGTGTTTCTGCAAGTTTGGCGATGCTGGGTGACATTAACGTCGCCGAGCCAAAAGCGCTGATCGGCTTTGCCGGCCCTCGCGTTATCGAGCAGACCGTGCGTGAGAAATTGCCAGCAGGCTTCCAACGCAGTGAGTTCCTGATCGAGAAAGGTGCGATCGATATGATCGTCCGTCGTCCAGAAATGCGCGACAAATTGGCAAGCCTTGTGGCTAAAATGACAGGGCAACCAGAACCTGTCAGCAGTGAAGTCGTTCGCGAAATCCCTGTTGAAGGCGAGACTCAAGACTAAGTCTTTTCTCCTCATCTGGTTGTATACCCTCATAATTCGGGTTGCAGAAAGTTGGCTAATGTGTAGATACCTAGGGCATCTAGCGTGATGTATCTAGGGAAAATAGCTTAGCCAATGTGTATGCAGCCTGTCGTCATACGGGTATAGCAGTCTTATATCATAGCCCCATTCGGGGCTTTGTTGACTTCTTGAACCGGTTTGAACGGGACTCATGAACGATCAATGACTATGAACAATCTTCCAATCCCCCAAGCCACCTCGACCTTGAACGAATGGCTGCATTATCTAGAACACCTGCACAGTAAAACGATTGAGCTAGGACTTGATCGCGTTAAACGCGTCGCAGAAAATCTCGATTTACTCAAACCTGCACCTACCGTATTTACCGTTGCCGGTACCAATGGCAAAGGCACCACCTGCCGAACCCTAGAATCTATCCTGATGGCCGCCGGCTTTCGTGTGGGCGTATACAGCTCCCCGCATCTGCTGCGCTACACCGAGCGAGTACGCATTCAGGGCGAAGAACTCAGCGAAGCTGACCACTGTCGCTCGTTTGCGACCTTAGAAGCAGGGCGCGGCGATATCTCTCTGACCTATTTCGAATACGGCACGCTTTCGGCCTTGCAGCTGTTTAAACAGTCAGCGCTGGACGTGGTGATCTTGGAAGTCGGCCTTGGTGGTCGTTTAGATGCCACAAACATTGTTGATCCTAGCGTGGCGGTGGTGACCAGTATCGCGCTGGATCATACCGACTGGCTGGGACCCGATCGTGAAAGTATCGGGCGTGAAAAAGCAGGCATTTTCCGTGCCGGTATTCCGGCGATTGTGGGTGAGCCAGATATGCCGCTGACCATTGCTGAGGTTGCCGCAGAAAAGGGTGCGCGGCTTTATCGTCGTGGTCACGACTGGAACTTCAGCGCTACCCAACACGACTGGCAATGGCAGGATGCAGACACCACGTGGTCGCATCTTCCACTACCGAAAGTACCATTGCCTAATGCCGCCACCGCGCTGGCCGCGCTGCGTCATTGTGATCTTAAAGTCGATGAAGCGGCGATTCGCCAAGGGCTTGAAACCGCACAGTTACCTGGCCGATTCCAAATTGTCAGCGAGCAGCCTTTGCTGATTTTGGATGTGGCACATAACCCTCATGCGGCAGGTTATTTAGCGGGCCGTTTGCAGCAGTTGTTAGAACAGCGCCCGGCTACGCAGCCACGGCGCGTACGTGCCGTTGTGGGAATGTTGGAAGATAAAGATATTGCGGGCACGCTGGCATGTTTAAAACCGCTGATCGATGATTGGTACTGTGCGCCGCTGGAAGGGCCGCGTGGTGCACCAGCAGAGCGTTTGGCTGAACATCTGGATGAACCAAACGTGTTTACCGACGTCGAAAAGGCATGGCGAAAAGCGATGCTCGATGCAGCTCCGCAGGATATCGTGATTGTTTGTGGCTCATTCCATACCGTTGCGCATGTTATGGCGGTATTAGAAAAGCATCATTAGAAACGGAGAGAGCGAGTGGCAAGTAAGTTTCAGAATCGACTGGTTGGCACGGTCATTATCGTTGCGCTGGGCGTAATCGTTTTGCCCGGACTGTTAGACGGGCAGAAAAAACATTATCAGGATGAGTTTGCTGCTATTCCGCTGGTGCCAAAGCCAGGTGAGGATGATCCTACTGACGTTATTCCTCCGGTAACTCAGCCGCTGAGTGAAACGCCTCAGATACCGCAGGAAGGCGCGAATGCTCAGACGCCGATGGATAATGGCAATGTGCCGACTCAAGACCGTGAAGGCGCAAGCACGGCGGTTTCGCCTAATACCCACCAAGGGCGTGGAGATATGGTTGAGCTGAAGCCGGTTGAAAGTAAACCGGTAGAAAATAAACCTGTTGAACAGCCAAAACCGGTGAAGAAACCTGTTGAGAAGCCAAAGCCAGTCGAACCGCCGAAAATGGTAGAAGCGAAGCCTAAACCGGTCGAGAAACCCGTTGAACAGCCGAAGCCGGTTGAGCAACCAAAACCGGTCGAACAGCCTAAGCCAGTAGAGCAAGCCAAGCCAGCTGCGGTGCCGGAGGAAAAAGCACCGGCGGGACAAGCATATGTGGTACAGCTGGGGGCATTACGTAATGCGTCTAAAGCGAGCGAGATTGTGGCTAAGCTGCGGTTGTCTGGTTACCGTGCTTATACGGTGCCGGCGTCGCCGGTTCAGGGCGAAATCACTCGTCTGTTTGTAGGGCCAGATGCCTCTAAACAAAAACTACAGTCTGCTTTACCTGAACTTAATAGCATTAGTGGCTTGAATGGTCAGGTGCGCAGCTATAGCGGCAAATAGCGGTTAATAGGCGTTCAGAACGTCAATTCATCTAAACAATGAATTGTGTTCGATTTTACAGCAGCTTTGTTCCCAGCAATGAGAGCAGGGCTGTTGTTCTATTTGGATTGATACATTTGGGCGTTGGTTTAGCCGAGGATACTGGCTGAATCTGTGTCAAATTTTTATGAGAATAAAATTTGCGAACAGGAAGGGAAATCCTCTACGCAAACGTTTTCTTTTTCTGTTAGAATTCGCCGCGAACTGGATGCCGAGGCAATTCTTGAATTGGAATAGTCATGGTTTGGATTGATTGGGTCATTATTGGCATCATCGGATTTTCGGCGTTAGTGAGCCTGATCCGAGGATTTGTGCGAGAAGCGTTGTCACTGGTTACGTGGGGGGCAGCATTCTTTGTCGCCAGCCATTTCTACACCTATCTCGCTGTCTACTTCACTCGTTTCGAAGATGCGCTGGTGCGTAACGGCATCGCGATTGCAATCCTATTCGTTGCAACGTTGATTGTCGGCGCCATTGTTAACTATGTGATTGGTTCGCTGGTGGAGCGAACTGGATTGAGCGGAACCGACCGCGTGCTGGGCATCTGTTTTGGTGCGCTGCGTGGGGTGCTGATTGTTTCAGCGATTCTGTTCTTTTTGGATACCTTTACCTCGATGGCACAAAGTACTGACTGGAAACAGTCACAGCTCATCCCACAGTTCAGTTATATCATCAGGTGGTTCTTTGACTACCTGCAGAGCACGTCGAGTTTCATACCGGAGCATTTGCCTTCTATTCCGCTCCCGCTCCGGTAACGCTGATGAGGAAATGACAACATGTGCGGTATTGTCGGTATCGCCGGTTTTACACCGGTAAACCAGTCGATTTATGATGCGTTAATGGTGCTTCAGCACCGTGGACAAGATGCCGCAGGCATTGTCACTATTGATGCCAATAATGGCTTCCGTTTGCGTAAGGCGAACGGTTTGGTGAAAGATGTTTTTGAAGCACGGCATATGTTACGCCTGCAGGGCAATATGGGTATCGGCCACGTGCGTTATCCAACGGCAGGCAGCTCCAGCGCATCCGAGGCGCAGCCGTTTTATGTCAACTCCCCATTCGGTATTACTTTGGCGCACAATGGTAATCTGACCAACGCGCACGAACTTAAGCAGAAACTGTTTGAGCGTGCGCGTCGCCACGTCAATACCACGTCTGATTCTGAAATTCTGTTAAATATCTTTGCTCACGAGCTGGATCGTTTTGACCACTATCCGCTGGAGTCCGATAACGTGTTTGCTGCCGTGGCGGCGACGCACCAGCAGATCCGCGGGGCTTACGCCTGCGTGCTGATGATCATCGGTCACGGTATGGTTGCTTTCCGCGACCCTAACGGCATTCGTCCCTTGGTGATTGGTAAGCGTGATTTAGAAGATGGCCGTGTTGAATACATGGTGGCTTCTGAGAGCGTAGCTTTGGATACCTTGGGTTTTGAGTTCATCCGTGACGTGGCGCCGGGTGAAGCGATTTATGTCACCGAAAAAGGGCAGCTGTTTACCCGCCAGTGTGCTGATAATCCGAAGAGTAATCCCTGCCTGTTTGAGTACGTTTATTTTGCTCGCCCAGACTCCTTTATCGACAAAATTTCTGTCTACAGCGCTCGTGTGCGCATGGGGCAGAAATTAGGCGCGAAAATCGCCCGTGAGTGGGAAGATCTGGACATCGACGTGGTGATTCCCATTCCTGAAACGTCGTGTGATATCGCGTTGGAGATTGCACGTATTCTGGATAAGCCATATCGCCAAGGGTTTGTAAAAAACCGCTACGTAGGGCGTACGTTTATCATGCCGGGTCAGCAGGAGCGCCGCAAATCTGTACGCCGCAAACTGAATGCGAACCGCGCAGAGTTCCGTGATAAAAACGTGCTTTTGGTTGATGACTCGATCGTGCGCGGCACCACATCACAGCAAATTATGGAAATGGCGCGTGAGGCAGGGGCGAAAAAAGTTTATTTAGCTTCTGCTGCACCTGAAATCCGTTTCCCTAACGTGTACGGCATCGATATGCCAAATGCGAATGAGCTGATTGCACATGGCCGCGAAGTGAATGAAATTGCCAAAATCATCGGTGCCGATGGTTTGATTTTCCAAGATCTCGACGATCTGATCGAAGCAGTACGTGAAGAAAACCCAGATATCGAACAGTTTGAATGCTCGGTATTTAACGGGATTTACGTGACGAAAGATGTGGATCAGGGTTATCTGGATTACCTGCAGTCCCTGCGCAGCGATGATGCAAAAGCGATGCGCGGTCAGGAAGAAGCAGAAAATCTTGAGATGCATAACGAAGGGTAATTGCTGCTGTAAGCAGAGTTAGGGTTTTGCATCAGATTCTTAGTTGCTGCTCGCATTTACTTGCATTGACAGCGCGATAGCTGGCCCATAAATTACAAATACACTAATGCCTCGCATGAAGAAATTTACGTTGAAGTAGATTTTCATCATGCGGGCTTTTTTTTTGCCTTGTTATAGTCCCAATATGGGATATAATTCACTTGTCCTAAAATGGGACATCATGGATGTTATAATGCGGATAATCGCAATAGGGTGTTTAAAATCGTTTTGGGAACGGTATCCTGAGGTCGAGCAGCCGTTAAGGTCATGGATTGATGAGGTAAAAAACGCTGAATGGACAATGCCAAGTGATATTAAGCGCCTCTATTCGACGGTCAGCGTACTGAAAGGTCGCCGAGTTGTTTTCAATATTAAAGGGAATGAATATCGTTTAGTCGTTGCGATTGCCTATCAGTACCAGTCAATTTATATCAAATTTATCGGTACACATCGGCAATATGATGCAGTTGATGCTAACAGTGTAGAAATGGAGTGGTAGATGAATATTCGTCCCATCCGTAATGAACAAGATTACAAAGCTGCGTTGAAAGAGGTATCGCCCCTTTTTGATAATCCTCCAAAACCGAACACGCCTGAAGGGGATAGTTTTGAAGTTATGCTTACTCTGATAGAAGCATATGAGTCTAAACATTTTCCAGTTGATCTTCCCGATCCTGTTGAAGCAATCAAGTTTCGCATGGAGCAATCTGGTTTGACAGTTCGCGATCTGACTGCGGCGATTGGCAACCCAAATCGAGTGTACGAAGTATTAAATCGTAAACGTAATTTAACGTTACCGATGATCCGACGGTTACACACGCTGTTTGGCATTCCTGCCGAATGCCTGATTAAATCTGCAAAAGTAGGCCAACACTCATGAAACGTTTAATTATCGGTATCTCTGGTGCCAGCGGTGCAATCTACGGTGTACGCTTGCTAGAAGTGCTACAGGCTGTACCTGATATCGAAACTCACCTCATCATGAGTAATGCCGCTCGCCAGACGCTGGCATTGGAAACCGACCTGCAACTGCGAGATGTGCAGAGTTTAGCCGATGTGGTTCACGATTCGCGTGATATTGCCGCCAGCGTTTCCTCGGGGTCGTTCAAAACAGCGGGTATGGTTATTCTGCCTTGCTCAATGAAAACTTTGTCGGGCATTGTCCATAGTTATACGGACAATCTGCTAACCCGTGCCGCCGACGTGGTGTTGAAAGAGCATCGTCGCTTAGTGCTTTGTGTGCGAGAAACGCCGCTGCATTTAGGGCATTTGAGAATGATGACGACCGCTGCCGAATTGGGGGCCATTGTTATGCCACCGGTCCCCGCGTTTTATCATCGCCCGCAAACGCTGCAAGATATTATCGATCAAACCGTCAATCGTGTTATCGATCAGTTTGATATTGAAATGCCTGAAGATCTGTTCACCCGCTGGGGCGGTGGGCATAAATAATAGTAACACTCGTGCAACATTAGTGCATTTTTGCAACATTGATCACCTTTGGTGCATAAAGTCTGCTTTTCCCTCTCCTGAACCTGTCGTTTTGCTATTGCTGCTCTATCTTTGCTAAAGCGAGGCAGAGTAGCTCACTCCTCTGAAGACGGTTGTATCGCGTTGTGCTGCGTATTCTCAGCGTCATTCGTGCTGAACGTTTCGCCGTGAAATGCGGTATGGCATGAAACCTGCTAAAGATTTTGGTGCACGCCTCGCTTGCAAGCCTATAACAATTTTAAGTCTAACCATTGAGTTCGACATGCTGCATCACTGCGATGCAGTCCACACAAAAACATCACGACCATAAACCGTTTTCTTGAGGGTAAAGTATGAAGAAGCATGTCCTAGCGGTATCTCTGTTTTTGGCGATGGTAGGTTCTTCCAGCGTGTTTGCTGCGGTTCCCGATCATATCCGTGTGGGTACCGATCCAACCTATGCACCGTTTTCCTCTAAAAATCCGCAAGGTCAGCTCGTTGGGTTTGATATTGATTTGGCTAAAGAGCTGTGCAAACGAATCAATACTCAATGCACTTTCGTGGAGAGCGATTTTGACGCGCTGATCCCTTCACTGAAAGCCAAGAAAATTGACACCATCATTTCCTCCCTGTCGATTACCGAAAAACGCCAGAAAGAAATCGCCTTCACTGAAAAGCTCTACGCGGCAGATTCTCGCCTCGTGGCAGCAAAAGGGTCGCCGATTCAGCCCACCTTGGAATCTCTTAAAGGTAAGCATGTAGGCGTATTGCAAGGCTCAACCCAAGAAACCTATGCCAACCAGCATTGGCGTCCGCAAGGCGTTGACGTGGTGCCTTATCAAAATCAGGATTTAATCTACGCTGACTTAGCCGCGGGTCGAATTGATGCCGCATTTCAGGATGAAGTTGCCGCGAGCGAAGGCTTCTTGAAACAGCCCGTCGGCAAAGATTATGCGTTTGCAGGCCCTTCGGTGAAAGATAACGCTATTTTTGGCGTAGGTACCGGAATGGGGCTGCGTAAAGATGAAACGGATTTGAAAGTCGCCTTGGATAAAGCCTTCGATTCAATGCGTAAAGATGGCACCTACGATAAGTTCGCAAAAAAGTATTTTGATTTTAACGTTTACGGCGGTTAATCCGAGGTCAGGCACTTACCGTGTTGAGGCGGGTGCCTGTGGGTTAAGTGGTACGCTATGAAATGGCAGGTTGAATAATGCTACAAAGCTACTCCCAACTAATTCTTAATGGTGCCCTCGTTACGCTGGAACTGGCCGTGAGCTCGGTGCTGCTTGCCGTTGTAATCGGTTTAATTGGGGCCGCCGCCAAGCTCTCTCGTTCACCCGTTCTTGCGACGATTTTTGAAGGTTATACCACGTTGATTCGCGGTGTTCCCGATCTGGTTTTAATGCTACTGATCTTCTACGGCCTACAGATGATGCTAAATCAGCTGACCGATTTATTGGGTTGGTCGCAGTTTAATATCGATCCGTTGGTTGCCGGAGTGATCACGCTGGGTTTTATTTATGGTGCCTATTTTACCGAAACTTTTCGCGGCGCATTTATGGCGGTGCCAAAAGGTCAGATAGAAGCCGCTACCTCACTCGGTTTTTCCAGCAGCAAGATTTTCCGGCGTATTTTGTTTCCCGCGATGATGAGATATGCCCTGCCGGGGATTGGTAATAACTGGCAGGTGATCCTGAAAGCGACGGCGTTGGTTTCATTGCTTGGTTTAGATGATTTGGTCAAAGCCACTCAGATTGCAGGCAAGGGAACTTGGCAGCCGTTTTACTTCGCTATTGTGGCTGGCGTTATCTATTTGCTATTTACCACGCTATCGAACGGCGTGCTGTTGCTGCTTGAGAAGCGTTATTCAGCGGGCGTGAGAAGGGCCGAGCTATGAACGAGATTATTCATGAGTATTGGAAATCATTGCTCTGGACCGATGGTTTTCGTTTTACAGGGATCGCCATCACGCTGTGGTTGCTGATTGCCTCGGTGGTGATGGGGGGCGTACTTGCCGTCTTGCTTTCCGTGGCGCGAGTCTCTCCGAATCGTTGGGTTTCAACGCCGGTTTGGTGCTTTACATGGATATTTCGCGGTACGCCGCTGTACGTTCAACTGTTGGTATTTTATTCAGGCATGTACACGCTGGAGATCGTGAAAGGAACCGAACTGTTGAACGCGTTTTTCCGCAGCGGGCTTAACTGTACGCTGCTGGCATTAACCTTGAATACCTGTGCCTATACCACGGAAATCTTTGCCGGAGCGATCCGTGCGGTACCTCATGGGGAAATTGAAGCTGCTAATGCGTATGGATTCTCGCGCTTTAAACTTTACCGCTGCATCATTTTGCCATCGGCATTACGCACGGCGTTGCCCGCGTACAGCAATGAAGTCATTCTGATGCTGCATTCAACGGCGCTGGCGTTTACCGCCACGGTGCCGGATTTGCTAAAGGTCGCACGGGATATCAACTCTGCAACCTATCAGCCATTTACCGCATTCGGTATTGCCGCAGTGTTGTATCTGACCATTTCTTATGTGCTCATTCGGCTGTTTCGTAAAGCAGAAAAACGCTGGATGGCGCACGTAAATCCTTCGTTAACTCACTGAGCTGTCGTTTATGAATCCAACAAAACTTAACGTTATCGAATTGCATAAACGCTATGGCGATCATGAAGTGCTTAAAGGCGTGTCACTGACCGCTCAGGCAGGCGATGTGATTAGCATCATCGGATCTTCCGGATCGGGGAAAAGCACATTTTTGCGCTGTATAAATTTTCTGGAAAAACCAAGCGAAGGATCGATTGCCATCAACGGTACTGATATCGGCTTAGTGAGAGATACTGACGGTCAATTAAAGGTGGGTGATAAAAAGCAATTACGCTTGCTGCGTACGCGTTTGACGATGGTATTCCAGCATTTCAATTTGTGGAGTCACATGACGGTGTTGGAAAACGTGATGGAAGCACCGATCCAAGTGCTTGGGCTGAGTAAATCAGAAGCACGCGAGCGGGCCATTCGCTATCTGGAAAAAGTGGGGATTGATGAAAGGGCGCGAGGTAAATATCCGATTAATCTTTCTGGCGGTCAGCAACAGCGAGTGTCCATCGCCCGTGCATTAGCGATGGAGCCTGATGTGCTTCTGTTCGATGAGCCGACGTCTGCGCTCGATCCTGAACTGGTTGGTGAGGTATTGCGTATTATGCAAAAGCTGGCCGAGGAAGGAAAAACGATGGTGGTTGTGACGCATGAAATGGGCTTTGCCCGTAATGTTTCTAGCCACGTCATCTTTTTGCATCAGGGCGTGATTGAAGAACAGGGGCCACCAGAGTTGGTATTTGGCAGTCCGAAGAGTACGAGGTTGCAGCAGTTTTTGTCGGGGGCGATGAAGTAGGGGGAGTTTCAGTGATTTGTATCACTCCAGTGTAATATTCCGCCCGCCAGTCAGTACCGAGTTTCATTGGCAGATATGTGAAGGCGTACGGGCAGAGACCACCGGGGCGTGGTCTCTGCACTCTCGCGCTTTTCACCGAGTTGTTTGGCCGACCGGTTTCGGAGCGTACATCCTGTACGCCCTCAACCTGCCACCAGCATCCCTGCTGGCGGCTCTAAAATGCATTCTTTAAACATAAAAAAGCAAAAGACATTTTTGTCTTCTTATCTTTTAAATTGTTTAAGTCTTGGTAGAAAGAGCAGTAGAAACAGGATGTTTCTACGAGGGGAGGAGGCGCCAGGGATGGCGCATGCCGACCCGGCGCGGAGATGGCGTCACGGATAAAAAGCGCGAGGATTGAAGGGGCGCGCGCTGGCGCCCCTCATCGGTCGCCTACAACTTAGTTATATGTGAGTATCGTTGTGGAAAGGCGGACGAAACCTTACACAAAGGTTACACACACACACTTGGCGGACGAAACCTTACACGAATGCATCATAAGCAAAAGTGATTGAAACCTTTCCCCTACTTAAAACTCCTTCCCCAACACATTCCTCAACGCATCTTCCAACTCAAAATACCTGAACCCAAATCCCGCTTCTTCCAGCCGTTTGGGAATGGCTCGTTGCCCGCTGAGAACCAGTACGCTGGCTTCACCCATGAGGGTTTTTATCGCAAATGCAGGTGTGCGCACCACCGTAGGGCGGCCTAAAATCTCGCCTAATGTGGCGATAAATTGTTCATTGTGAACGGGATAGGGTGAAGTCATGTTGAACGGGCCGTTGAGCGTTGGGCATTCCAGCAAATAGAGAATGGCGTTGACCATGTCATCAATGTGGATCCACGGCATATACTGCCGGCCATTGCCCATTTCACCGCCTAAACCGAGGCGGAAAAGAGGAAGCATTTTGCTTAATGCGCCGCCATCTGGCGCAAGAACGATGCCCGTACGCATCAGACAGACGCGTGTTTTGTCGCTGGAAGCTTGTAACGCAATGCCTTCCCAGCGCGCGCAGAGATCGTGGGTAAACTCATGATGTGTGGTATCGTCTTCGGTGACCAACGCTTCACCTTGGTTGCCATAATATCCCACGGCCGAGCCTGATAGCAGCGCAGAAGGTGGCGTAGCGCTGTTATGAATCAGTTCAACAAGACGTTCGGTAATATCCCAACGGCTATGACAAAGACGCTGCTTTTGCTCTTCCGTCCAGCGTTTATCCGCGATGGGCTCACCGGCCAGATTAATCACGGCGTCGTAGCCATCCAGCGTTGAAAGCGCTTCCAAAGACGTTACGTAGTGAACGTTATCGCCGAGCTTTTCCCTTGCCTTCTGCGGATCGCGGGTTAAAACCGTGAGCTCGTGGTGCAGCGTCAACAGACGTTGGCAAAGAGGTTTGCCGATAAGCCCCGTTCCGCCAGTGATAAAAATACGCATAAGCCTTCTCCAAGATCAGGGATATGTCTATCACCCTTGATATAACACGAGTTATTTAGGGTATATGTTGCTATTCACTCGCTTTACGGTAGCGCATGGTCATCGAGACAGAATCTGCATAGCGCAGGGCGTAAAGCTTATCGACCTCTACTTCAGCATAGGTGACCCAGTGGTGTTCACAAGCGATGTTGAGGACATCCTGAGTTAATTTTTCCAGCAGTGCGAAACGATTATCCTCAACGTGGGCAATGATACGTTTCGTTATTGTACGATAGTTAAGCGCGTCGGCAATATTCTCGCTTTTCCGCGCCTGTTCTGCTGGGTAATGGATCACAACGTTGATAACAACGTCTTGTTTATTCTTGATTTCTTCTTCTTTTATCCCAATGAAAGTGCGCAGCCGCAGGTTTTTAATACGAATAATGGCATCAGGCTGTAAAAAGCTCATAGGGTGTCCTTATCAAATGCGATGTCGCATTCAGCATACAGGGAAAGCATAACGATGATAATAGAGAAGAAGTGGCCAGCATAAGCGCTGGCCTCTGTCGATTAGTCTTGTGACAAACTGTAGGCTTTCTTCGTTGCAGGACGCGCGGAGATGCGTTCAAACCAGTTACGTACGGCAGGAAAATCTTCTAAGTCAATGCGTTGACGGGCGTGTGGAACCACCCACGGATAAATCGCCATGTCCGCGATGCTGTATTCATCGCCGGATACATAGGCATGCTTTTTCAACTGTTTATCGAGAACGGTATAGAGGCGTTTAGTTTCAACCTGATATCGTTCAATTGCATAGGGAACGGGCTGAGGCGCGTAGTGATTGAAGTGATGATTTTGCCCCAGCATTGGTCCAAAACCGCCGACTTGCCAGAACAACCACTGTAGCGTAGCGGCACGTGAGCGTAATTCTTGGCTCATGAATCTGCCGGTTTTTTCTGCGAGATAAAGCAGTATTTCACCTGATTCAAACAGGCTCAGGGGGGCGCCACCATCTACGGGTTGTCGGTCTACAATAGCCGGAATTTTGTTGTTAGGAGAAATGGCCAAAAACTCAGGTTTAAACTGATCGCCAGCGCCAATGTCGACGCGATGAATTTGATAGGCAAGGCCAGATTCTTCGAGGAAAAGAGTAATTTTATGGCCGTTTGGGGTTGGTGCGTAATACAGGTCGATCATGATGTCTCCCAGAAAAATCAAGCGGTAAGAGGAAGCTTATCTCTCTGACTATAGTCCAAAAGGCTCGGTGGCGAAAGCGGTGATGTTGCAAAAATGTATAATTCAGACAGTGTGAAATATCACCTAAACAGGGATAACTTCAGCGCTGCAAAAATACACAAACGTGTAATACTGAGATCCCAATGATTGCCATGCGCCGACAGGAGAGAAGATGAGCCAGCCGAAAATTACGCTGTATTCTGATAGTAACTTTTTCAGCCCGTATGTGATGTCTGTTTATGTCGCTTTAAAAGAAAAGGGCGTTAGGTTTGAGCTGGAGCCGGTTGACTTAGCCGAGAGCGAGAACCAGCAGGAGGCATATGCCGAGCTATCACTAACGCGCAGAGTGCCGACGCTATTACATGAGAACTTCTCTCTTTCTGAGTCTTCAGCTATCACTGAATATCTTGATGAGGTTTTTGCTGCGCCTGACTTTGCTTCTCTTTATCCAAGAGATAAGCAAAAAAGAGCTAAGGCGCGTGAAATTCAAGCGTGGCTGCGCAGCGATCTGATGCCAATTCGGCAAGAGCGTTCCACCAAAGTTATTTTTGCTGGGCTTAAGCCGTCCGCGTTGAGCCTAGAAGGCGAATATGCGGCAGCCAAGCTAATTGCAGGCGTTGAACGGTTGTTGATTGATGGGCATCAGAACTTATTCGGAGAGTGGTGCATTGCGGATACAGACTTAGCTTTAATGCTAAATCGTTTAGTGATGGCCGGCGATCCAGTACCAGAACGTATTGCGGATTATGCGCATTTCCAATGGCAGCGTGCTTCGGTGTGCCAATGGCTGGCGTTATCGGCGGCAAAGCGACGTTAAAAGCAGCAACCGATGGACCAATCAGGTTAAAAGTAGGCAAACAGTGCGTTGTATGCTGGCGGGCGACGATAGCCATCGTTACACTATGGCCATTCGTTACACTATGGGCATTTGTAACGCCATAGCGATTATTCTTATTTAACGAGAACCGTATATGAAGCTGATGTTTGCCTCTGATATCCATGGATCTCTCACCGCGACCCAGCGCGTGCTTGAGTTGTTTGAACAAAGCGAAAGCCAATGGCTGATTATTCTGGGAGATGTGCTCAATCACGGCCCACGAAATCCGCTACCGGAAGGCTATAACCCGCCGCAGGTCGCAGAGCAGCTAAATAAGTTTGCTGACAAGGTCATCGCTGTTCGCGGCAATTGCGATAGTGAAGTCGATCAGATGCTGCTGAAATTCCCGATGATGGCACCTTGGCAGCAAATTTTGCTCGATAATCAAAGATTGTTTTTAACCCATGGTCACCTTTATCATCCTGCTGAGTTACCGCCATTAAGTCCAAAAGATGTGCTGGTCTACGGACACACACACCTGCCGGTGGCAGAACAACGTGGTGATATCTACTGTTTCAATCCTGGCTCAGTTAGCTTACCCAAAGGCGGAAATGTGCCGAGTTTTGGGGTATTTGACAACGGGGTCCTAAAAGTCTGCGCCCTGTACGGTACAGAGATACTGGCAGAAGTCGCAATCGACTGATTGTTTTATTTTATGGCATTTTCGGTAGGATCTGCTTTCACCGCTGTCGCGTGTACAGATGTGAAACATAAAGCAGGTGCGATGAACAAACCGCGTACAGCAGTACGCTAAGAAAAAGGTTTCAGAGGATGGTGGAACAAACGCTCAACACCGGGTTGGAGTGGGTTGATATTGTTGATGAAAACAATGATGTCATCGCGCAATCAACTCGCGCGCAGATGCGCGCGCAATGTCTGCGTCACCGTGCAACCTATATCGTGGTTCACAATGGAATGGGGCAGATCCTGGTTCAGAAACGTACTGAAAACAAAGATTTTTATCCAGGATGGCTCGATGCTACCGCCGGTGGCGTGGTGCAAAGTGGTGAAAATATGTTGGAGTCAGCGCGCCGAGAAGCAGAAGAAGAGCTCGGTATTGCCGGCGTTCCTTTTGCCGATCACGGCATGTTCTATTTTGAACAAGACAATTGCCGCGTGTGGGGAGGATTGTTTAGCTGCGTCTCTCACGGCCCGTTTGCGCTACAGGAAGAAGAAGTTGAGTCGGTTCGCTGGATGACCCCAGAGGAAATCACGGCAGAGTGCGATAGCTTCACCCCTGATTCACTGAAAGCGCTCTCTCTGTGGATGACGCGTAACAGCGATAAACACTACCAGCCGATGTGTATCCAAAAGACCACATCATCGGCGAAAGCACCTAGCGAATCTGAAGCGGAAAGCGATGTGCCGCAGAACGAAAGCGAAGAGTAGCGATCTTTAGACTGTCAGCTTAGCAACTGCTCCGTTTGCATAGCACTGAGCTGACAGGAATCGTCGCTTTGGTTGTCTGTTGATTCAGGCGGGCCAACAGAGCGTTGGCAGCCTGAATGCCAATCTCTTTAAAAGGTACGGCGGTGGTGGTTAACGGCGGCTGACATACCTGACTGACATCTCGATTGCCGAAACCCACAACGGCTAGCTGGCTTGGCACGCGAATATGCCTTCTCTGGCATTCATACAACACTCCACAGGCTAATTCGTCAGACGCGCAAATCAGCGCATCAATCTCCGGCCAAGCCAGAATAAATTCAGGTAACACGCTTGCGCCGGTGGAGAAATTGGCGGGTTCAGCGGCGTTAATGACCCGATGTGGTGAGAAATGGCTGCGCAGCAGAGCCTGATGCCAACCATGAAGGTGCTGCTGAAATATCCACGGCTCTTGATTCGCACACAGCAAACCAATGTTTTCATATCCACGATCGATGACATAGCGCGTCAGATTAAACATCGCGTCGGCATAATCTATTCCGATATTGATATCGATAGGATCTTCGCGCATGGCGCCGATTTCCACCACCGGAATTTCTGCATTTTTCAGCCACTGACGGGTGTTATCGCTTTGCTCGGTGCTGAGTAAAACCACCGCGGCCAGACTGGCTGAGAGCAGGTTTTCTAGCATGTTAGCTTCGCGTTCTTCATCACGTTGAGATTCGGAGAGCGTCAGTTGGAATCCTGCCGGTTGTAATACGCTTTGCAGCCCTGCCAGCATCTGGGCGCATCCTGCCTCGGTAAACGAGGGAACCACCACCGAAATTGTACGTCCAGCCCCAGAAGCCAAAGCGCTGGCGGCAAGATTTGGCACGTAGCCCAGTTCGCTAACGGCAGACTCAATTTTTTCTCTTAGCTTGTCCGAAACCTGATCGGGCGTACGTAGAGCACGCGATACGGTCATTGAACCAACACCGGCATGGCGGGCTACATCGGCCAGCGTGACTCTGCCGGTACTACGTCGTTTTTTAATGATGGGCATGCTTGTTCCTAACGGAGCCTAGGCTGCAATGGCGCTATTTTAGCTAAAAAAAGAGATTAATCATAAAACTACTGCGGGCTTTGTTAAGCGATATTGCCATGTTCTGGGCGTTATGAGATGTGCGTCATCTCTGGTCATAGAATAAACATCTATTTTTGATAGCGCTATCACAAATCCAACAGATAGCGTTTTTGGTAGCGCTATCTTTAAAGGTATCGTCTCTTTACACCACCCCATTTGCTGATAATCGACGGTCAAACTGACCGGCAGCTATGGTTATCGACAGAGGTCATCCGCTTAGGAGAGACAATGCTGAATACTTGGTTAACTGATGACACCATACAAATTCGCGACAGTGTGGATACGTGGCAAGAGGCTGTGAGGCTCAGTGCGCAGCCGTTATTACAAAAAGGCATTATTACCCCTGATTATCTTGCTGCTATTTATCAGCAACATGAAAAGCTGGGTCCCTATTATGTTTTGGCTCCTGGCATTGCGATGCCACACGCAAGGCCTGAAGAAGGCGCGAAGTCTTTAGGACTTTCATTATTGAGTGTGAAACAAGATGTTTTATTTCATTCTGCTGATAACGATCCGGTTAATTTAATTGTGATGCTCTCAGCGCCCGATAGCCATAGCCATATTGAATTAATTTCTCATCTGGCAGAATTTTTCTCAGATGATGATGCGGTAAAAAGAATTCATAGCGCATCTACCCTAGAGGAGATTAAGTCCATCATCGAGAAATTTTAAAATCTATTTAAATTAATAACTCCATAAAAATAACAGGGTTCCCTGTGGGATCTCTGTTTTTAAAAACTCACCGAGGATTAAATAATGAAAATTATGGCGATATGTGGTTCAGGTTTAGGTAGTAGTTTTATGGTGGAAATGAATATCAAAAAGGTGCTCAAGAAGATGGGCGTTGAAGCTGACGTTGAGCACTCCGATCTCTCATCGGCGATCCCCAGCGAAGCCGACCTGTTTGTGATGGCGAAAGATATTGCTGCCAGCGCGAGTATCCCAGATAACCAGCTAATCGTTATTACTAACATTATTGATATTAATGAACTTGAAACAAAGCTACGGGCTTATTTCAATAAATAAAATAATCGACAACTTATCTTAGATAATTAGCGAGGCGGATATGTTTATCCAAGAAACGCTGAAGTTCATCGTTGATATATTAAAAGTTCCGGCGGTTCTCGTTGGGATTATTGCTCTGGTTGGTTTACTGGCTCAGAAAAAATCTTTCAGCGATGTTGTGAAAGGAACCGTAAAAACAATTCTAGGTTTTATTGTTTTAGGCGGTGGTGCTGGGGTTCTTGTCAGTTCACTTAACCCACTAGGAGGCATGTTTGAACATGCCTTTAATATACAGGGCATCATTCCTAATAATGAGGCGATTGTCTCTATTGCATTAGAAAAATATGGTGCTGCAACCGCGCTAATCATGGCATTCGGCATGGTAGCCAATATTGTGGTGGCACGTTTTACCAAGCTTAAGTACATATTCTTAACGGGGCACCACACGTTTTATATGGCGTGTATGATCGGCATTATATTGACCGTTGCCGGATTTGAAGGTGTGCAATTAGTCTTTACGGGAGCATTGACGCTCGGTTTAGTCATGGCCTTTTTCCCTGCCTTGGCGCAGCGTTATATGCGGAAAATTACCGGCAATGATGATATCGCGTTTGGCCATTTTGGCACATTAGGCTATATCCTTTCTGGTTGGATTGGTGGGCGAGTAGGTAAAGGATCGCGCTCAACCGAAGAAATGAACCTGCCTAAAAACCTCAGCTTCTTGCGCGACAGTTCCATTTCCATCTCTCTGACCATGATGGTGATTTACCTGATTATGGCGGTGAGCGCAGGTTCTGATTTCGTCGAAGCCACCTATAGCGCCGGCCAGAACTATTTGGTCTATTCCATCATTATGGCGATTACCTTTGCGGCTGGCGTATTCATTATTCTGCAAGGTGTTCGCTTGATTTTGGCTGAAATTGTTCCTGCATTTACCGGGTTCTCTGAGCGTCTGGTTCCCAATGCACGTCCAGCGCTTGATTGCCCCGTGGTTTATCCATATGCCCCTAATGCGGTGTTGATCGGCTTCCTATTTAGCTTCCTCGGCGGGCTGGTGGGACTGTTCCTCTTAGGCCAATTTAATCTGGTGCTGATTTTACCTGGTGTCGTTCCTCACTTCTTTACTGGTGCAACGGCGGGTGTCTTCGGCAATGCGACCGGTGGCCGTCGTGGTGCCATGATTGGCGCATTTGCAAATGGTCTGCTGATTACTTTCCTGCCGGTTCTCTTGTTGCCAGTTCTCGGTGCACTCGGGTTTGCCAATACCACGTTCTCGGACGCTGACTTTGGCGGTATCGGTATTGTGCTGGGCAACATGGCGCGCTTTATGAATAAAGACATGATTATGGCCGTCATTGTCGCGATATTCGTGGCGCTTGTGGCTCATAACTACTTCTTCTCTCGCAAGATTTCTCCATCCACCTCAGCTGATAGCGCCAACAAATAAGGGACAACTATGCTTAACCTGAAAGAGGTTCAACGCTATGCGACAGAAATTCGCATAGAAACCTTAAAAGCGTTAACGAATCTGGGTTTTGGTCACTACGGTGGCTCAATGTCGGTGGTTGAAACGCTGGCGGTGCTGTATGGGGCAGTGATGAAGGTTGATCCTGCTCAGCCACAATGGCCAGAGCGCGATAATTTTGTGCTGTCTAAAGGGCATGCGGGGCCTGCGCTATATAGCGCTTTGGCGTTAAAAGGTTATTTCCCTCGTGAAGAATTAGCCACGCTAAACGAAAACGGAACCCATTTCCCCAGCCATCCAGACCGTTTGCTAACTCGTGGCGTCGATGCGACAACCGGCTCGTTAGGGCAGGGTGTTTCAATTGCGACAGGAATGGCGCTGGCACATCATCTGGCAGGGCGTAAAAACCGCGTATTCTGCATTTTGGGCGATGGTGAACTGAATGAAGGTCAGTGCTGGGAAGCTTTCCAGTTTATCGCCCACCATAATCTGAATAACCTGACGCTGTTTATTGATTACAACAAGCAGCAGCTAGATGGCACCTTAGATGAGGTCATCAAGCCATTCGATCTCAACGCGAAATTTAGCGCATTTGGTTTCGATGTGCTCAGCGTGAAAGGCGATGATATTGCCGCTATTTACGAGGCCATCGCTCCAGTTCGAAGCGGCGAACAGCGCCCGCGAGTGGTACTCCTCGACAGCATCAAAGGTCAGGGCGTTCCGTATATTGAGCAACTGCCCAATTCACATCACCTGCGCTTAACTGAAGACATTAAAGCGGAAATGCAGAAAGCGATCGCAACACTGGAGGCAACGCTATGAGCCATGAATTCCTGCCGTTACAGAAAGACAAAATGGAAATGCGCAAGGTCTATGCTCAGGCGATGCGCGATCAGTTTATCGCTAATACGCCGGTGATAGCCTTAGAGGCCGATTTGATGAGCTCTATGGCCATGGACAGCGTTCACCGTGATTTTCCCCATCAGGTCATTAACTGCGGAATTATGGAGGCCAACGTTATCGGTACTGCGGCAGGGCTCTCTTTAGCCGGACGCATTCCTTTTGTGCATACCTTTACCGCTTTCGCGAGTCGCCGCTGTTTTGATCAGTTGTTTATGTCGGTTGATTATCAAAAGAATAATGTGAAGGTAATTGCATCAGATGCTGGCGTTAGCGCTTGTCATAACGGTGGAACCCACATGTCGTTTGAAGATATGGGGATCGTGCGTGGTCTTGCTCACTCTGTGGTGATGGAAATGACGGATGCCACGATGTTCCAAAATATTCTGCACCAGCTGGTGGATTTAAAAGGTTTCCACTGGGTGAGAACCATCCGTAAGCAGGCATACACGATTTATCCTAGCGGTACAGAATTCACCATTGGCAAAGGCAAGGTTTTACAAGATGGCAAAGATATCACGCTGATTGCCAATGGGATTATGGTAGCTGAAGCTCTGCAAACGGCACAAATGCTTGCTGAGCAAGGCTATAGCGCTGCGGTTATTGACATGTTTACGCTTAAGCCAATCGATAAAGATTTGATTATTGAATACGCGGCGAAAACAGGGCGAATCGTTACCTGCGAAAACCATAGCATTCATAACGGGCTTGGTTCAGCCGTGGCAGAAGTGCTGGTGGAAAACCATCCGGTGCCGATGCGGCGCGTGGGTGTTAAAGAACGTTATGGGCAGGTAGGAACGCAGGATTTCCTGATGCAGGAATATGAACTGACGGCAGGGGACATTGTGAAGCAGGCGATGCGGTTGCTAGCGGATCATTCTGTTAAACCGTAGTTCATTCTCTGAGGTGAATTGAAAAGAGGTTATCACGTTGATGACCTCTCTTATTCTCAGTTATTTAGCTTATTAACCCTGCCGCGATATTTACCGATAACCCCAAAATTGCCAAATTAAAAAGAAACGATAGCACCGATTGTAAGAGCGTGAACCGACGTATGTTTGTTGTACCGGTTTCAACATCTGCCGTTTGGCAAGCCACCGCGATGGTGAAAGAGTAATAAAGGAAATCCCAGTACTCTGGCTTTTCGGTATTTCCCGGAAAAATAAGCACTTTTTCTGACGCATTGCTATAGCGGTAAAATAGGTGCGCATAGTGCATAGTAAAAGCGGTAGGTAATAACGCCCACGAAACAAATAACGTGCTGCCTGTGAGCGCTAAATGCAATGTTTTACCCATACCCGTTAGATTTTTAAGCGTACCTAGCTCAAGAAAAATAACGCTGATGCTGACTAGGCAGGTCATACAGATTAAAAATAAAACCTGTGAAGCGCTTTCATCCTGTGCGCGGGCAATTTCTGCTATTCGTTTTTTTCCAGAAAACATCATCAGCGCCCACACCAAGAATAAGTAAAACCATGCGGCAATGTTCCAGCTAATAAGCAAACGGTGAGTGAGCGTAAGGTGGGTGGACAAAAAAAGATATGTTAAAAATCCAGCTAGAATAGCAAACAGCAAGCGAGGCCGGACTTGTAGGTAGTGTTTGATAGAGATAAATGACATGGTTTTTCCAAGTTAAAAAATTCTTTGACTGTGTAGAGTGTAGCTTCTCTATCTCTTGCCAAAATAACTTGGTATTTCAGTTATAAAAAAGGCCCCCAGATGGGAGCCTTTTAAGCGTGTAATCAGAGATTACTTAGCAGCGTCGGCAGCTTGCGCAGCCTGAATCGCAGTCAGAGCAACGGTGTAGACGATATCGTCAACCAATGCGCCACGAGACAGGTCGTTAACCGGCTTACGCATGCCTTGCAGCATTGGTCCGATAGAGACCAGGTCAGCAGAACGCTGTACCGCTTTGTAAGTGGTGTTACCGGTGTTCAGGTCTGGGAAGATGAACACGGTCGCTTTACCCGCAACTGGAGAGTTAGGCGCTTTAGATTTAGCAACGTCAGCCATGATAGCCGCATCATACTGCAGCGGACCATCGATGATCAGGTCAGGACGTTTTTCCTGAGCCAGACGAGTTGCTTCGCGAACTTTCTCAACGTCGCTACCCGCACCAGAGTTACCGGTTGAGTAGGAGATCATGGCTACGCGAGGTTCGATACCGAATGCAGCCGCAGAGTCTGCAGACTGGATAGCGATTTCAGACAGCTGTTCTGCGGTTGGATCTGGGTTGATCGCGCAGTCGCCGTAAACCAGAACCTGGTCAGGCAGCAGCATGAAGAACACAGAAGAGACCAAAGAGCTGCCCGGTGCAGTTTTGATCAGCTGCAACGGTGGGCGAATGGTGTTAGCCGTGGTGTGAACCGCACCAGAAACCAAACCGTCAACCTGGTTTTGTTCCAGCATCAGCGTACCCAGAACAACGTTGTCTTCCAACTGTTCGCGAGCAACAACTTCGGTCATGCCTTTGCTCTTACGCAGTTCAACCAGACGTGGAACGTATTGTTCACGTACTACGTTTGGATCAACGATTTCGATGCCTTTACCCAGAACAACGCCCTGAGCTGCTGCAACGCGCTGGATTTCTTCTGGGTTACCCAGCAGAACACATTCAGCGATGCCGCGCTCAGCACAGATAGCTGCTGCTTTAACGGTACGTGGCTCATCACCTTCTGGCAGAACAACGCGTTTGCATGCTTTACGCGCCAGTTCGGTCAGTTCGTAACGGAACGCCGGAGGAGACAGGCGACGTGAACGCTCAGAAGCCGCAGACAGGGAATCAATCCACTTGCTGTCGATGTGGCTTGCGACGTAGTTTTGCAGTTTCTCAACGCGCTGATGGTCGTCAGCAGGAACTTCCAGATTGAAGCTCTGCAGGCTCAGCGAGGTCTGCCACGTGTTGGTATCAACCATGAAGACTGGCAGGCCGGTCTGGAATGCACGTTCGCACAGCTTAGCGATGCGTTCGTCCATATCGTAGCCGCCGGTCAACAGGATTGCGCCGATTTCCACGCCATTCATTGCTGCCAGACAAGCGGCAACCAGAACGTCAGGACGGTCAGCGGAAGTCACTAGCAGTGAACCCGGACGGAAATGTTCCAGCATGTGAGGAATGCTGCGTGCGCAGAAAGTCACAGACTTAATACGACGCGTTTTGATGTCACCTTCATTCACGATGCGTGCTTTCAGGTGATTTGCCATATCGATGGCACGTGTTGCAATCAGCTCGAAGCTCCAAGGCACACAGCCCAGAACTGGCAGCGGGCTATTTTCGATCAGCTGTGCAGTATCCAGATTAGCAATGCTGGCTTTATTGGAATCATCGAAGATTTCAGACAGGTCTGGGCGAGTACGGCCCTGATCGTCAACCGGTGCATTCAGCTTGTTGATGATAACGCCGGTGATGTTTTTGTTTTTGCTGCCACCGAAGCTAGAACGAGCCAGTTCGATACGCTCTTTAACCTGAGAAGCGGAGTCGTTGCCCAGCGCCATAACGAAGACGATTTCAGCGTTCAGGGTTTTGGCAATTTCGTAGTTCAACGCGTTAGCAAACTGGTGTTTGCGGGTTGGAACCAGACCTTCAACCAGAACAACTTCTGCGTCTTTGGTATTTTCGTGGTAACGAGCAACGATTTCTTCCATCAACACGTCTTGCTGGTTAGAGCTCAGCAGCGTTTCAACGTAAGACATGCGCAGCGGTTCAGCGGCAGGAATAGAAGAGTTAGCGCGGATAATGGTGGTGGTCTGGTCTAAAGAATCGCCGCCGGTACGTGGCTGTGCGATAGGTTTGAAGACGCTCAGACGAACACCTTTTTGCTCCATAGAGCGAATGACACCCAAGCTAACGCTGGTCAGGCCAACGCTGGTGCTGGTGGGGATCAGCATAATTGTACGTGACACGATAAAACCTCTTTACGGTTGTTCAACAGGCCGAACGAACGACGGTTGGTACAGCGCGGTGAACTTGGTCGGATAGGTTAGAATTTCTACGCTTGATTTAAACTTTGGAGCTTAAATAACACCGCCAGCCTTGGCTGACGGTGTTGAGATGCGTCTTATGCAGTCAGACGAGAGGCGTCTTGTGCAATAACCAACTCTTCGTTGGTTGGGATAACTACGGCCAGACGGCTGCCATCTTTAGTGATGGTGCCAGATTTGCCGAAGCGTGCAGCCAGGTTGCGTTCGTGATCGATTTCGAAGCCCAGCAGACCCAGTTTATCCAGAGTCAGTTCACGTACCATTGCCGCGTTTTCACCGATGCCGCCGGTAAATACGACTGCGTCCAGACGACCATCCATCAGCGCAGTGTAAGCACCGATGTATTTAGCCAGACGGTGGCAGAATACGTCCATTGCGCGCTTAGCGTCAGCTTTGGTTTCGTAGTTATCTTCAACATAACGACAGTCGCTGGTGACTTCGGTCAGACCCAACAGGCCAGATTCTTTGGTCAGCAGTTTGTTGATTTGCTCAACGCTCATACCCAGAGAGTCATGCAGGTGGAAGATGATAGCTGGGTCGATATCGCCAGAGCGAGTACCCATTACCAGACCTTCCAGCGGAGTCAGACCCATAGAGGTATCAACGCATTTACCGTTACGAACTGCAGTCACAGAACCACCGTTGCCCAGATGGCAGGTGATCACGTTCAGTTCTTCAACAGGCTTGTTCAGCATTTTCGCCGCTTCTTGGCTAACGAAGAAGTGGCTGGTGCCGTGTGCGCCATAGCGACGTACACCGTGGTCTTTGTACAGGCTGTACGGCAGGGCGTACAGGTAAGACTCTTCCGGCATAGTGGTATGGAAAGCAGTATCAAATACAGCAACGTTTTTGTCTTTCAGGTTAGGGAAAGATTTGAACGCTTCAGCGATACCGATCAGGTGAGCAGGGTTGTGCAGAGGCGCAAACGGGATTGCATCTTTAATACCTTGCAGTACTTCATCAGTAATCAGTGCTGATTCAGTGAATTTCTCGCCGCCGTGCACGATACGGTGACCGATAGCGGTCAGAGATGCAGACAGTTCTGGCTTCTGTGCCAGAATAGTATTAACGATGAAGTTCAGGGCTTCGCTATGAGCTGCACCAGCGCCTAAGGCTTCTTCGTGCTTAGCGCCGTCCATTTTCCATTTAATACGGGCTTCAGGCAGGCTGAAACACTCAGCTAAACCAGACAGGTGTTCTTCACCGTTGGCTGCGTTGATGATAGCGAATTTCAGTGATGAACTGCCGCAGTTAAGAACCAGTACCAGCTTCGACATGGAAGTACCTACTTGTTATGCGTGGTTAGAAATTGAGTCAATCAGACATTAAGCGTAGCGTAATATGTCGTCGACATTTATGATTAACATCATGCGTAGTGCTAATTCGTCATGATGAAGAACATCGCATTAAAAAACCGCGGTGCTCAAAAAAGCATTGCGCTGCCGGCAAGGTTTTCGCCAGACGCTGTCAGATTGTACAGGGTCTTAATGCTGAAAACTTAGCTTTAAGAAGCAGTCGTTAATGAAACACTTTATTAACGTTGTTTTTGCTTCTACAGGCCTCAAGGCCGCGCTAGGATACCGATTGCGGATGCCAAAAACAAAATAAATTTAAGACCGCTAAGTATACGTTGTGATTTTACACTGTTTTTTGATTTTTTATAAATGAAGTTGAGGTTCCTATGACATCTAAGCCAACCGGCCACGTAGGGTGGTTCCAGATTTTTCAACGCGGCCAGACATATATGAAGACGTGGCCGAGTGATAAGCGCTTGGCACCGATGTTTCCTGAAAATCGTATTGCGAAGGTGACGCGATTTGCCGTGCGCTTCATGCCGCCGATCGCCATTTTCACGTTAACGTGGCAGATTGCTCTGGGTGGCCAACTGGGCCCTGCGATTGCCACCGCGCTGTTTGCCTGTAGTTTGCCGATGCAAGGGCTTTGGTGGTTAGGTAAACGTTCTGTGACGCCGCTGCCGCCAACCTTATTGCAATGGTTTCATGAAATTCGCGCCAAGCTGGTGGAAGCCGGAAAAGCGCAGGCGCCGGTAGAAGGGACCCCAACCTATCAGTCACTGGCCGATGTTTTACAGCGCGCATTTAAGCAGCTGGATAAAACTTTCCTGGATGATATTTGAACAATAAGAAGTGTGTTTTTTGCGCGCTCGAGTTATCGATTTGTAGCTAAAACACACTTCTTTTGCTAAAAAAATACTCAGTCAGCAATTTACCGCAGTTTCTCGTTCGTGAAACCCCGTTCCAAATCAAAAAAGTGATGTTCAGCACTATTTAGAATGTCAGGCTTATGCCATGCTGCGAAACATACAGTTCACCTTTTACATGACTTGACCCCGGCCTAGGTAGACCTTCGCCGCTCGATGAGGATATCAAAGATGGAAATGACTAACGCGCAACGCCTGATTCTTTCTAACCAATACAAGATGATGACCATGATGGATCCGGATAACGCCGAGCGTTATCGTCGTTTGCAAACCATCATCGAACGCGGTTTTGGCCTACAAATGCGCGAACTCGATCGTGATTTTGGCGAGCTGAGCGAAGATACCTGCCGCACGATTATCAATATTATGGAAATGCACCATGCACTGCAGGTGTCTTTCAATAATTTAAAAGAAAAACAAGATCTTGATCCTCGTCGTCTTGAGTTCTTAGGCTTTGATGCGGCCACGGAATCACGCTATCTCAGCTATGTACGCTTTATGGTGGGTACCGAAGGGCGTTACACTCACTTCGATTCAGGTACGCACGGCTTTAATGCCCAGACTAAAATGTGGGACAAATACCAGCGTATGCTGTCAATCTGGCAATCATGCCCGCGCCAGTATCATCTGAGCGCAGTGGAAATTGCACAAATTATTAACGCGTAAAACAGAGGAATGCCTGTGAAGTGCAAAGGTTTTTTGTTTGATTTGGATGGAACACTGGTAGATTCGCTGCCGGTCGTTGAACGCTCGTGGATAAACTGGGCGAAACGTCAGGGCGTGGACCCACAAGAGGTTCTAGATTTTATCCATGGCAAACAGGCCATCACCTCGCTGCGGCATTTTATGTCTGGTGAGAGCGAAGATCGTATTCAACAAGAATATGATTGGTTGGAAGAAATTGAATCACGCGATACGGATGGCGTTACGGCGCTGCCGGGCGCGAAGGCATTGCTGGATCGTTTAGATGAGCTCAACATCCCATGGGCGATTGTGACATCGGGATCGATTCCTGTGGCCTACGCCCGCCGCGCTGCAGGCCAGCTGCCAAAGCCGGACGTGTTCATTACGGCAGAGCAGGTCGCTCGCGGCAAACCTGAACCTGATGCTTATCTGCTGGGAGCGCAAAAACTGGGTCTGGCGGTGAGTGATTGCGTGGTCGTTGAAGATGCTGCGGCAGGGATACTTTCTGGGTTATCGGCTGGCTGTCAGGTGATTGCGGTTAATGCACCTCAGGATGCGCCTAAGCTAGATTTAGTCGATCTCAACCTCACTTCGCTTACGCAAATCCGTATTGAGAAGGAAGGGGATTACGCGGTAATCCATGCGTTATAAATAGTAATCGATCGAAATATGATTAAGCCCCGTGATTACGGGGCTTTTTTTATGGCATTCTTAAGCTGTTTCTATCCCATGCCATCGGCATTGCTGTCTATCAATGCGGCCACTGGCGTACAAAGTTTACCGGAGTAAATTCACAAAGGGAGATGTCGTGAACGGCGAATTATTGTGGGTTTTGACGTTATTGCTGATTGCCATTGTTCTTTTTGCTACCAACAAGTTACGCATGGATGTCGTAGCATTGCTGATCATTATTGCTTTTGTGCTGAGTGGAACGCTTTCCCTTAGCGAGGCAACTGCCGGATTTAGCGATCCCAACGTTATTTTAATTGCTGCATTGTTCGTTATCGGTGATGGGCTTGTTCGCACTGGTGTCGCCTATCAGGTTGGCGATTGGCTGGTGAAGGTCGCGGGCGATAGCGAAGCTAAAATGCTGGTTTTGCTGATGATCACCGTCGCCGCATTGGGGGCAGTCATGAGTTCTACCGGCGTGGTGGCGATATTCATTCCTGTGGTGCTCAGCGTGGCCGCGAGGATGAAAATATCACCGGCACGTTTACTGATGCCACTGAGTTTTGCTGGACTGATTAGCGGCATGATGACGCTGGTCGCAACGCCGCCAAACATGATCGTTAGCAGCGAGTTAGTTCGTGAAGGATTTCATGGCCTAAGCTTCTTTAGCGTCACTCCGGTAGGGATTATCGTTTTGCTGATGGGCGTGGGCTATATGCTGGTGGCGAGAAACTGGCTGGCAAGTGGCAAGGACGATAACGATAAAGACAGCTGGAAACGCCGTACCTTCCGTGATCTTATCCGTGACTATAAACTTACAGGGCGAGCCCGCCGTTTAGCGCTGCGCAGTGGCTCACCGCTTATCGGTCATACGCTGGATGAGCTGCACTTACGTAGCCGCTATGGTGCCAACGTGGTGGGCATTGAGCGCTGGCGTAAATTCCGTCGCGTGATGGTGAGCGCCATCGGTAACACCGAACTGAAAGACCGCGACGTATTGCTGATTGACATGTCAGATTCAGAGGTAGATTTACGCGAGTTTTGCGCCGAGCAGATGCTTGAACCCATGGTGCTGCGTGGCGAGTATTTTTCTGAGCAGGCGCGTGACGTTGGCATGGCTGAAGTCACGATTGTGCCGGACTCTGATCTGATTGGAAAAACGCTGCGTGAGATGACTTTTCGTACCCGCTATGGGCTGAATGTGGTCGGTATTCGCCGCGACGGCGTGCCGATGGAAGGTAAGCTGGTGAATGAACCGCTCCAGCTCGGTGACATTCTACTGGTCATCGGTAATTGGAAGCAGATACGCCAGCTCCAGCTACAACCTCGTGATTTCATTGTGTTGCATCTTCCGGCAGAGGTGGATGATGTTGCTCCGGCGATAAGTCAGGCACCGCATGCGCTATTTTGTTTGGCGCTGATGATTGCCATGATGCTGACGGATGAAGTGCCGAACGCCATCGCTGCGCTGATTGCCTGTATGTTAATGGGCAAATTCCGCTGCATTGACATGGAAAGCGCCTATAAATCTATCCACTGGCCAAGCCTGATATTAATTGTGGGAATGCTGCCGTTTGCTTTGGCTTTACAAAAAACCGGCGGTATCACGCTGGCGGTTGATGTGCTGATGGATTTAGTTGGCGGCATGGGGCCAAGGATTGTGCTGTTAAGCCTGTTTGTGTTCTGCGCGGTGACGGGGCTATTTATTTCCAACACGGCAACCGCGGTGCTTATGGCACCAATAGCGATTGCAACGGCGCATGCGATGCACCTTTCGCCGTATCCGTTTGCTATGATCGTGGCGATATCCGCGTCGGCCGCGTTTATGACGCCGGTATCCTCACCGGTGAATACGTTGGTGATGGGGCCTGGGAATTACAGCTTTGGCGATTTCGTTAAGATCGGTGTGCCGTTCACGATCTTGGTGATGATTGCCAGCGTGATTGTGGTGCCGTGGTTGTTTCCGTTTTGATGGGGGATGATTTCGTTTGGTTGAATAAGGTGGATCAAGCGATCATTTAGATACAGTGCATATTACGTCCGCCCAAAATACCGAGTCTTGCATATACATCGTGCAGGCGTCCGTGTTAGGGGGCCAATCGCCGCCCCCTAACAACCCGGCTTGGCACCGTTCTTCAGCCTGCTTCGCAGGTTCCCTCATTTCGTCATTCCGGCTTTAACGGAACGAGCGACAATCGGCATCCATGCCTCCGTCGCTCTTTTGCCGACGTCCAGTCGGCAAATCCTAGCCTGCATTCTTCTATTCGGCTGAAGAACAACGTGCCGGATAAGGCCAAACCCGAAAGACAAAAGACAAAAGACAAAAGACAAAAGACAAAAGACAAAAACTTTAACTGTTTTTGAGTCTAAGTCGTGGCATTTAGAGCAGTGAAAACAGGATGTTTTCACGAGGGGAGGAGGCGCCAAGGATGGCGCATGCCGACCCGGCGCGGAGATGGCGTCTCGGATAAAAGCGCGAGGATTGAAGGGGCGCGCGCTGGCGCCCCTCATCGGTCGCCTACCTCGGATGTTACATGGAAACACGACTGCGAGCAGGCGAACGAAACCTTACACCGAAATAGTAAATTCTGGCGGACGAAACTTTACACCAAGGCCGCATAGGCACTTGGCGAACGAAACCTTACACCAATCCAGTAAGTATAGGCACTTGGCAAATGAAACCCTACATCACCTCATCCTGACTAATCTCATCCAGCGACAGGCTAAAACTCGGAATAAAGACTTCCATAAAGTATTCCATCTCAGGGCTTGAGCGCATATCCAATGTTTTCTCGAGGCGAGCTTTGGCCAGCTTAAATTCATTATTTCCGGCTGACAGTTCTTCCAAACATTTGAGATAGGCGCACAGCGCATCAGCTTGTTTGACGACTAACTTCTCATCTTCGGTGTAGTAATGTTCATCAAGCAATGGGCGGAAATCGTTTTGTAACTCTGGTGGCAGCATTTCGATCAGCTTTTGCTGCGCGACTTTCTCAATTTTTTTGTACTCGTGCGCAATTTGCGGGTTGTAGTATTTGATAGGCGTAGGCATATCGCCCGTCAGCACTTCGCTGGCGTCGTGGTACATCGCCAGTAGCGCGACGCGTTCAGGGTTCACATTGCCATTGAACTTGCGGTTTTTAATGATGGCGAGGGCGTGAGCGACAAACGCGACCTGCAAACTATGTTCAGAGACGTTCTCGGTGCGAACGTTGCGCATTAGCGGCCAGCGGCTAATCAGTTTTAAACGGGACAGGTGGGCAAAAAAGTGACTTTGATTCTGGCTCATAACGCTCTCTCAATAAAACAGGTAGTGGAAAGACGAAGTCTATTGTGGGCGGTGATGGGGGAGGATGCAAATAAGAAACGGCACCAAAAGGTGCCGTTGGGTGATGCGAAAAAATCAATATTTCTGATGGTAGCCAGAGAAGAAACGGCCCAGCTTGTGGATCGCCATATCTAGGTCATCCACGCGAGGTAGCGTGACGATTCGGAAGTGATCCGGCTCAGGCCAGTTAAACGCGGTACCCTGAACTAATAACACTTTCTCTTGCAGCAACAGGTCGAGAACCATCTTCTGATCGTCGTGAACGTTGAAGCGCTTAGCATCAATTTTTGGGAACATATACAGAGCGCCGCGTGGTTTCACGCAGGATACCCCTGGGATTTCGTTGATCAGTTCCCAAGCTCGGTTACGCTGTTCATATAAACGACCGCCCGGCTGGATAAACTCATTGATGCTCTGGTAGCCGCCGATAGCGGTTTGAATCGCATGTTGCATCGGAACGTTAGCGCATAAACGCATCGACGCCAGCATTTCCAAACCTTCAATGTAGCCTTTGGCATGCTTTTTCGGCCCACTCAGAACCATCCAACCCTGACGGAATCCCGCCACGCGGTAGGTTTTGGACAAACCGTTAAAGGTGACAACCAGCAAGTCAGGTGCCAATGAGGCGATAGAAATATGTTCTGCGTCGTCGTATAAGATCTTGTCGTAAATCTCATCGGCGAAGATGATCAGGTTGTTTTCACGCGCGATGGTGACGATCTCTTCCAGCAACTCTTTGCTGTAGACCGCACCGGTTGGGTTATTCGGGTTGATAATAACGATACCACGCGTGCGCGGTGTAATTTTGCTGCGAATGTCGTCCAGATCGGGGAACCAGTCAGCTTCTTCATCACAGCGGTAGTGCACGGCATTGCCGCCTGACAACGAAACGGCTGCGGTCCATAATGGGTAATCTGGGGCGGGTACTAGCATTTCGTCATCGCTGTTGAGCAGTGCTTGCATCGACTGCACGATCAGTTCTGAAACGCCGTTGCCAATATAGATATCTTCAACGGTAACATCATGGATATCACGCGCTTGATAGTGCTGCATGATCGCTTTGCGCGCGGAATATAGCCCCTTAGAATCACAGTAGCCCTGCGCCGTTGGCAGATTGCGAATGACGTCCACCAGAATCTCATCGGGCGCTTCAAAACCGAACGGTGCCGGATTGCCGATGTTTAATTTCAGGACTTTATTGCCTTCTTCTTCGAGTCGTTTTGCTTCTTTCAACACCGGCCCACGAATGTCGTAGCAGACGTGATCCAGCTTGCGGGATTTTTCAATAGGGGACATAAAACAGCAGCCTTAATAATACGTAGCCAGAATAAAATTCGGCATTGCGCGTGGAAATGCGTGTCCATACGAGTAGAACACTGCGATGTAAAATAATGTACTCCCCGTAGCAGGGGTTTTGAAGGGTACAGGCGGTTTTTGGTGCAAAACGTTAGCTTATCCGTTAGCCATAACCGATAACGCGTAATAATGGCTTGTTTGTTAGCGTTTAAAACTTAACAATAATAAAAATGCAGTTAAAAACTCCATGAAAATTCATTGGGGTTGTAAAAATAACGCCACATAACAGGAGATGTTGGGTGAAAAATAACGATAACCAGCCGTGGATCTCACCGCTGAAAAAAATCCCTACGGTCTTAACGCCTATCGTTCGAGCACAAGAGAAACATTATGGGCAAATTTTGAACCCTACGCGTTGGTGGGGGCGATTTCCTTTTCTGTTCTGGCTGGTGGCTTTTTTCGTTGGCTTTTTGGAAAGAAGAGGCTCGGGGATAACGCCTACGGTACGGGCTTTGGTGATGACGCGCGTATCCCAGCAGTGTGATTGCGCTTTTTGTATTGATGCGAATAGTTTGAGATTAGCCGAGCGCAGTGGTTCGCTAGAGAAAGTAATGTCTGTTCAGAACTGGCAGGCCGCGGATTGTTTTGACGAGCAGGAACGAGCCGCGTTAGCGTACGCCGATGGAATGACGGCGACGCCGCCGCGCATTGACGATAGTCTGAAAACAGAGCTGAAATCTCATTTCAATGAAAAAGCGATCACCGAGCTTACGGCGCTGATTGCGTTTCAGAATTTATCAGCGCGCTTTAATGCGGCGCTGGACATTCCTTCACAGGGGCTTTGTGTGCCTGAAACCGCGGTAAAACGTAAGGGAGCACCACGTGTTTGACCGTTATTTACATCCTCGGGTTAAGCCACTGCTTAATCAGATGGTTGCGCATCTTGATCGTCCTGCGATCACGCCGGATCGGATAAGTCTGGGCGGATTTGTGGTTGGTGTCTTGGCTCTGCCTTTTCTGGCCATGCAGTGGTACTACGCCGCTTTAATTGTCATCGTCATTAACCGGCTGTGTGATGGACTGGATGGCGCGTTGGCGCGCCGAAGAGGGCTTTCAGACGCCGGTGGTTTTTTAGATATTGCGCTGGATTTCTTGTTTTATGCGCTGGTTCCGTTCGGTTTTGTGCTGGCCTCTCCCGAGCTGAATGCGGTTGCGGGAGCTTGGTTATTATTTGCCTTTATCGGCACCGGCAGCAGCTTTCTGGCTTTTGCGGCAGTGGCAGATAAGTATCGGTTAGAAAATTTGGATTACCCGCATAAGTCATTCTATTACCTCGGCGGGCTCACCGAGGGAGCGGAAACCATATTGGTGTTTATTCTTTTTTGTCTGTTCCCCGCTTATTTTCCGCTGATTGCATGGCTATTTGGTGGCCTGTGCTGGTTTACGACGCTGACTCGCGTTTGGGGGGGATATAACACGTTGAAGAGAGTGGAGAAGATTTAGGTTTCATTCTGGTAGCCCCATCCCCGGCATAAGGGATGGGGAAACATTTTACGACTTACTTCCAGCTACTATCCGGCCCACGTTCTCCGGTAACCACTGGGTTCTTCGGATTTGCGCTCCATTCATACCAACCGCCATCGTAAACGCTAACGGAAGGCCAGCCCATCGCACGGGCATACATGAAGGTTTCTGACGCTCTCCAACCGGTGCCGCAATAGAAAGAGACGTGTTGATCCGGCGTGATATGCCACTCTTTCCACATTGCAGCAATATCATCGGCTGAGCGCATGGTGCCATCTGGGTTATGGAAATCTTCCATATGCGTGGAATCGCTGCCAGCATGTCCCCAACGCGCGCCAGCAATTTCACCTTTTGGCTTGATGTAGCTGTAACCGCTGGTTTCGCCGGTAAATTCAGGCCATGAACGAATGCTGACTAAAGAAGCATCTTTACGATTTAATAATCCACGCGCCTGTTCTTCATTCAGCATGATCTGAGGCTGTCCAGGAATAGCGGCACCGAAATCTGGCGCTGGTTTTGCCTCTTTCGGCAGTCCGCGCTCAACCGGTAATCCCGCTGCTGACCAAGTCTGCCAACCGCCGTCCAGTAAGCGAACGTCTTTGACTCCCGCATAGAGCAGAATTTGAGCTACACGGGCCGCAGCGTAAACGTCGCGACCGTATAGGATCACCGTGGTATCGTGCTTGATGCCCTGTTTAGCCATTAGGGCTTTCAGTTTGTCATCAGAGACTTTGTTCCATAACGGTTCACTTTCAACGTCATTGGTATCGATGTAGCCTGCGTTGGGGATATGACTGATGAGGTATTTTTTAGGTGCACCCCATGCAGCCTCAATCACTTTCCATTCACCAGCCGGTTTGGCGGCAACGGCTTTTCCCTGCTGGAGATCGTAAATCCACTGTGGGTAAACTAATTGTTCAAAGTGCGGCATGCGCTGTAGGCGCTTTGGTTGCGCTAATGCATCGCTGAGTAATGTGACATTGGCATAGCCGAGTTTAGCTAAACGTTCTTGCACCGCAGACGTTTGTGCTGCCGTCCCGTAGAGGGCCACTTTGCGGTCAGACGTGATTTGGTGTTGAGTTGCCCATTGCTGCAACTGCTGATCGTTCATTTCGCTTAACCAGCCAGCCGAGAGATTGACTGCCTGAGGTTCATGGCCGGAGGCACCGTCAACGCCCTGTGGCCAACCGTTGTAGAATGCGCTAGGGCGAGTATCAATAACCGCACCTTTTTGAGATTGGACATCGGCCAGCGTGGTTTGGGTCATGGGGATGGCAGCAGCGTTTGCCACCTGTAGCCAGCCGAGCAAAAGCGCAGAAGTGGCTAACTGGAAAGAGAATTTCATTAAGTTTCCTAGCGAAGAAAAGGTGAGAGACCTATTTTGGCTGAATATTTTGTCGTGTTCTTTGTGCGAACGCACAATGTTTTACATTATTACGTAGGTGATAATATAAATTCGCTGTTCTATTAATAGTTTAACTAATGAGGAAATGAAGTCGTCATGTTTAAGCGCCGTCAGAGGAATATCGTCATTTTATTGTGTCTGATAGGGGGCGCGATGATGTGGTTTGAGCCTGTACGCCACGAACTGAAAGCGTTATGGGGACTTTTTTCATCATTGGACGTGAATGTGATGATGGAATATTTGCGCAGCTTCGGGCCATGGGCAATGGCTGTCTCATTTTTGTTGATGATTTTTCAGGCAGTTGCCGCGCCGCTACCGGCTTTTTTGATCACGTTTGCGAACGCTGCTCTGTTTGGCTGGTGGCAAGGTGCTTTGTTGTCATGGTGCAGTTCAATGGTCGCGGCGTGGCTGTGCTTTGTGTTGGCGCGATGGTTGGGCCGAGACACTATCGAGAGATTCGTCTCAGAAAAGGCTTTGGACAGCAGCGATCGTTTTTTTGAACGTTACGGCAAGCACACCATCTTGATATGTCGGCTGTTACCTTTCATCTCGTTTGACATTATTAGCTATGCAGCAGGTTTAACCTCAATTAAAGTAAGTGTATTCCTAATGGCCACCGGAATAGGGCAGCTACCTGCAACCCTTGTTTACTCTTATGTGGGCGGGATGCTTACGGGAGGTCTACGGTGGTTTATCACAGGGCTATTAATTATGTTTTCTTTGAGTATTCTGATTTTTGCATTAAAAAACAAAAAACACTCTCGAGGAAACAACAGCTAAGCTTAATGAAACCGGTCTCTGTTATTTTATTTACATTAGATTTATTAATTTATTTATTAGTCACGGTAGATAACCACAAGAAGAATAAAACTACTGTCATTATAAAGCCATTGTAAAACAATCTTTTAGTTGATTGATAGTTAACTATCTGACCTAATTAATAAGGGATCCTCAACAATGTAAATCTTTTCGCGTATTTTATGCTTTAAATTTGTTTTTAAGCCATAATTAAACTTGCGGAAAATTTGAATTAAGTATTTTTAGTTGCAGCTAACAGTAATGAGGGGAGGATGACGTTTATCTGGGTAGTAATACGTTTTAAATACCAGGGTTTATAGTCGCTGACTAATAATGAGAAATAGATATGATAAACACACATCGTCCTACGATTAACTTAGATTTAGATTTGCTACGAACTTTTGTAGCTGTTGCCGATGTGAAGACTTTTGCTGCTGCTGCCATTGTGGTGCAAAGAACACAATCGGCGGTGAGCCAGCAAATGCAACGTTTGGAGCAACTGGTGGGTAAAGAGCTTTTTGCTCGCCATGGGCGTAACAAACAACTGACTGAACACGGAGTCCAGCTATTAGGTTATGCGCGTAAAATTTTGCGCTTCAACGATGAAGCCTGTAGTTCATTGATTTACAACCATCTACAGGGTTCACTGATTATCGGCGCCACTGATGATACTGCCGATAGCATCCTGCCATTTCTTCTAAGTCGCTTTACCAGCCTGTATCCCAAGCTGGAAATCGACGTTAGGGTTAAGCGCAGTCCAGACATGAGGCAATTACTAAAAGACAGAGAAATTGATCTTGCCGTTACTACGATGGGGTTTGATGAGTTCTCTTATGAAACTTTAAGACGCTCTCCGACCGTATGGTTCTGCGCAACGGATTATGACTTTCAGCCCAGCGAACCCGTACCATTGGTGGTGCTGGATGAACCAAGTCCTTTCCGTGCGCTTGCCATTAAGCATCTCAATGAGGCGGGAATCCCATGGCGTATTGCCTATGTGGCTTCCACGCTTTCAGCGGTACGCGCCGCAGTGAAAGCGGGCTTAGGCGTAACCGCACGTCCTATTGAGATGATGAGCCCAGAACTACGCGTTCTTGGTTTGTCTGAGCGTTTGCCTAAGCTACCTGAAACGGAATATGCGCTTTGCTTAGCACCAAACTGTACTAATGAGTTAGCGACGATATTGTTTAGTTCATTAAAAGCAGGTTCCGATCCTTATATTGAGGGGGGACCAGGCGTAACAGTACAAACAGTACAGGAAGGCTCGTTTTCAAGCGGATCAGAAGATGTGGCTTGAATTTGAAATCTCTCCGCTCATCTGAGCTTAATTTCACACACCGGTAGAAGTGCATAAAAATGCCGGTGTGTGACTATTCCCCTTTTGAAAAATAAATTTAACATCTCTCTGCTGACAAAACCTATTCCGTATTACTGAACCGATTCCGCTTTGCCATCAATTAGTTAAATGAAAACCATTCTCACTAAATGAGGTCTGTGCAAAATACGCACAATTTTTGTTAAGCAATCTTCCGGCCATCCCTTCCTGAATGAATATTCATTTGTCTGCTTATCATTGTTAATGTGATCCGCGTCATAAAAATGCCCGAGATACCCACGATGATGAACGGGTAATACCTAAGAAAATGGTATAGTGGCTACCAAACATTCACTTTTGTTTACATAATCGACACGTTACTGATGCAACTTGCAAACCTTATGAAGGATGCTAATACGTCGTGCAGACGCATCAAATGTTAAGTAAAATGTGGTGTTGTAAATTAATGTGTTGTTACCTTTGTCAAAGTTGACAAAAGGTTATAGAAAGGAGTAAAAAGCCCACAGTAAAACTCTGTTTAATCACTAAAAACAGGTGTTTTCTTGTGGTCCTTTTCCTTCCCTTAGTCGTTGTGGTGCACCTGCATTTCTTCAATGCAGAGAGACGTACCACGTTTGATGAGTAAGCATAAGAGTATGTCAACAGCCACTGAAGTAATCGCTCATCACTGGGCATTCGCCGTATTTATCATCATCGCACTCGGGCTATGTGGGGTTATGCTTCTTGGAGCATATGCACTCGGTGGGAGAGCTCGTGCGCGCTCGAAAAATACGCCTTATGAATCCGGTATCGACTCAGTAGGTTCGGCGCGTTTGCGTCTATCTGCTAAGTTTTATCTGGTCGCCATGTTCTTCGTCATCTTTGATGTGGAAGCCTTGTATCTATATGCATGGTCTGTCTCCATCCGGGAGAGTGGATGGATTGGCTTTATCGAAGCGGCAATTTTCATTTTGGTGCTGTTAGCAGGCCTGTTCTATTTGGTGCGTATTGGCGCGCTTGATTGGACGCCGGCACGTTCCAAGCGCCGTGTAGAACACGAAAGTACCGTTACGAATACCGATAGCCGCCCGCAGTAAGCCTGGCCTATTAGTCACCATTTATAGAGAAAGAATTGAGGCATAAAGATGGATTATACGCTCACCCGCATCGATCCGGACGGTGAGAACGACCGTTACCCCCTGCAAAAACAGGAGATCGTATCCGATCCTCTGGAACAACATGTTCACCGCAGTGTTTACATGGGCAAACTCGAAAATGCCCTGCATGACATGGTGAACTGGGGGCGTAAAAACTCGCTTTGGCCGTATAACTTCGGCCTTTCTTGTTGCTATGTGGAGATGGTGACGTCATTCACTGCGGTGCATGACGTTGCGCGTTTTGGGGCGGAAGTACTGCGTGCTTCACCGCGTCAGGCCGACTTTATGGTGGTTGCAGGCACCTGCTTCACCAAAATGGCACCGGTCATCCAGCGTCTTTATGACCAAATGCTGGAGCCAAAATGGGTGATCTCAATGGGTTCCTGTGCGAACTCCGGCGGCATGTACGACATCTATTCAGTGGTGCAGGGCGTGGACAAATTTATTCCGGTTGATGTGTATATCCCGGGATGTCCGCCGCGTCCAGAAGCCTATATGCAGGCATTGATGCTGTTACAGGAATCTATCGGTAAAGAGCGCCGCCCATTGTCGTGGGTTGTTGGCGATCAAGGTGTTTACCGCGCCAACATGCCATCAGAAAAAGAACGTAAGCGTGCTGAACGCATTGCAGTAACCAATCTGCGTTCACCAGACGAAATTTAATTTGCGCCTTGTGCAGTCTACTGAAGATGTGAGCGTCAGAAGATGGATTGCAGTTTTGAGTAGCGAATGATTTAGCCCGTTAGTTTGCTGGTTTCCCGGCAAGTAAAGTAAAAGCGTGGTGATAAAAATTATGACAGATTCGACGACGCAAGATCTGAATTTGCCTGCTTGGCAAACCCGCGATCATCTCGATGATCCGGTGATCGGTGAATTGCGCAACCGTTTTGGGCCCGATGCCTTTACCGTTCAGCCCACCCGCACTGGAATGCCTGTTGTTTGGGTGAAGCGTGAGCAATTACTGGAAGTGATGACCTTCCTGAAAAAACTGCCTAAACCGTATGTCATGCTGTTTGACTTACATGGTATGGACGAGCGCCTGCGTACTCATCGTCAGGGCCTGCCAGAAGCAGATTTCTCGGTCTTCTACCACATCATCTCTATTGAACGAAATCGTGACATCATGCTCAAGGTGGCATTGTCTGAAAAAGACATGCACCTACCGACCGTGACTAAGATTTTCCCTAACGCTAACTGGTATGAGCGTGAAACTTGGGAAATGTTCGGTATGACCTTTGATGGCCATCCTCATTTGACGCGCATTATGATGCCGCAATCTTGGGAAGGTCATCCACTGCGCAAGGATTATCCAGCGCGTGCAACAGAATTTGATCCGTTTGAACTGACCAAGCAGAAACAAGATCTGGAAATGGAGTCGTTGACCTTCAAACCTGAAGATTGGGGAATGAAGCGCAGCACTGAAAACGAAGACTTCATGTTCCTGAACTTGGGGCCTAACCACCCATCTTCTCACGGTGCGTTCCGTATCGTGCTGCAGTTGGACGGTGAAGAGATTGTCGACTGTGTGCCAGACGTGGGCTATCACCACCGCGGCGCAGAGAAGATGGGCGAACGTCAGTCATGGCACAGCTATATTCCGTATACCGACCGTATTGAATACCTCGGTGGGTGCGTGAATGAAATGCCTTACGTGCTTGCGGTTGAAAAACTGGCGGGTATCGAAGTGCCAGAACGCGTGAAAGTGATCCGCGTTATGCTGTCTGAACTGTTCCGTATCAACAGCCATCTGCTGTACATCTCGACCTTTATTCAAGACGTTGGCGCAATGACGCCGGTATTCTTCGCCTTCACCGACCGTCAGAAAGTGTATGACGTGGTTGAAGCGATTACCGGTTTCCGTATGCACCCAGCATGGTTCCGTATCGGCGGTGTGGCACACGATCTGCCGCGTGGATGGGAGCGCTTGCTGCGTGACTTCCTCGACTGGATGCCAAAACGTCTGGATTCTTATGTTAAGGCCGCACTGAAAAACACCATCCTGAAAGGACGTTCTGTCGGGGTTGCTGCTTACAATTCCAAAGAAGCATTGGATTGGGGCGTAACGGGCGCAGGCTTGCGTGCGACGGGTATTGAGTTTGACGTGCGTAAATGGCGTCCATATTCAGGCTACGAAAACTTTGATTTTGAAGTGCCGGTCGGCCACAACGGTGACTGCTATGACCGTGTGATGCTGAAGGTGGAAGAGCTTCGTCAGAGTCTACGTATTCTTGAGCAGTGCTACAAAAACATGCCGGAAGGTCCGTTTAAAGCCGACCATCCACTGACCACGCCGCCGCCAAAAGAGCGTACGTTGCAGCATATCGAAACCCTGATCACCCACTTCCTGCAAGTGTCGTGGGGCCCGGTTATGCCTGCAAATGAATCGTTCCAGATGGTCGAAGCGACTAAAGGGATCAACAGCTACTATCTGACCAGTGACGGCAGCACCATGAGCTACCGCACGCGCATTCGTACTCCGAGCTATGCGCACCTGCAACAGATCCCAGCGGTAATTCGTGGCAGCCTGGTATCCGACCTGATCGTATACCTCGGCAGTATTGATTTCGTTATGTCAGATGTGGACCGCTAATCATGTCAGATCAATCTTTAGCAAAAGAAGAGGTTTTCGTGCTCAGCGATAGCGCCCGTGAGGCCATTGAGCATGAAAAACATCACTATGAAGATCCGCGCGCCGCGTCGATTGAAGCACTGAAAATTGTGCAGAAAGAACACGGTTGGGTTCCCGATGGTGCGATTTATGCCATTGCCGAAGTGCTGGATATTCCGGCCGCAGACGTGGAAGGCGTGGCCACATTTTACAGCCAGATCTTCCGTCAGCCGGTTGGTCGCCACATTATTCGCTACTGCGATAGCGTGGTGTGCCATATCAATGGGTATCAAGGTATTCAGGCCGCGCTGGAGCGCAAGCTGAACATCAAACCGGGTCAAACCACGTTTGATGGACGCTTTACGCTGCTGCCAACCTGTTGTCTGGGTAACTGCGACAAGGGGCCGAATATGATGATCGATGAAGATACTCATGCTCACCTGACGCCGGAGAACGTCGTCGAATTGTTGGAGCAGTATAAATGACAATTCCTTCAGCTTTAGTTCCAACACGTTCAGCGGAAAGCCATCCGCTGACGTGGCGTTTACGCGATGACCGCCAGCCAGTATGGCTGGGGGAATATTGCAGGAAAAGGGGCTATTAGGGGTGCGGCATC